>OLFS01000435.1_pt1 | contig 40024 bp, 45 predicted proteins | sample 1605491 | NCBI WGS metagenome assembly OLFS01 (sample SAMEA3888921, study PRJEB22519) | human gut metagenome | biome: human gut; feature: human-associated habitat; material: faeces | place: Denmark | collected 2011 | reverse complement strand
GCGTGCGATTTCCTGCAGAGAATTTAGATTATTCATGGGGAAAGGATGCCGCCGGACGAGGCCAGCAGCAATGAGGCGGTGTTTTATCAGCTATGTAACAACTACGGAATCAATTAATAGTGCTTCTCGATAACAGTCATACCCTCTTTCAGTGACTCGTCATGATTTTCAAACTCTTTACTGTAAAAAAAGAAAAAAGCTTTTTTTACATGAGGTAGCTCGATAAAAATAAACTCATCGACTTTGTGAAAAAAGTGAAAATTGTTGTTTGATGTCTCAAAAATCAATAGAGAGTTATGCATATCGCACTTTCTCTTTCTCATCAAAGCGCGCCTCGTCTTCCTGATGATTCTGAAAACTTTATTTGGCGTTGTATCTACATCCCCCCAAAACATAGCAATTGGTATCTTTGACAAGAAGGGAATGTATTCCTTGTCTTTAAACCTTAGAAAACGAGTTCGAAGATCCATAAGCTGTAATTTAAAACCTAGATATTGCAACCACCATATAATGAAGTCGACATCTTTGGACGTTAGTTCGTATGCATTTTTGCCCAGCAACATCCGTTTAAGATTGTCTTCGAATGCCCCCAACAATTCAGAATTACATTCCTTACATGCAGGAATAGTAGTTTTGATATAATTAACAGGCTGATTATTTTTCTTGTTGACTAAGTGTTTTTCTGGATTTGACTCAAACGCCCACTGAGGGATTACATGCTCACGCGTAATTTCCTTTGTAGAACCACACAGCATGCACATATCAACATTGTGATCGCCGATAACCGAATCCATTACTAGCCGCTGGGATTCTTTGATTCGTTTTCTCAATAGTTCAAACTTCTTTTCCATTGACTAAACCTTATTTATTTTCTTAAGGCTATTAATATCCTCTCTTCAATCAGTTGTATAGCAACTCTGTCAAACCCCAACAATTGCCTTTCTGGATATTGCACTTCCTTTGCATGCGGGGTTGGCTGGTCTTTTAGCCCGTACTGATGGACACGCGCGATGCGCTGCACTTTGCCGGTAAATTCCACCACCGCGCTGTTTTCGCGGCCAGTGGCTTTCATGTACCGGCTCGTGCGGAGTTTCTGGAACATCGCCCGTTTAATCCGCCCGGTCTTAGCCCTGAGAGGCTGACGCTTTCGCGCCTGATACGGTGAGCCGTCCGGGGCTTTTTGCTGTTTGATACGTTGCTGTTGCGACTTGCGCAGCTCCTTCGCTATCTCCCCGGCAAGCTTACGGCGTGCTGCCGGTGACAGGGCAGCAATCAGACCGTTGAGTCGGTCGTCAAAGGGCTTAAATTCACTCATCCCATTTACTCGCCAGCTCCCCGTCAAGATAGAGCTCTTTTGGTGTGGTTACGGGTTCCGGCAGCGGCGGCTCAGGGGCATAGCTCACGTGCAGCGCGCCGTTTTCCTCTTTGATGAGTGTGCGCTCGGTGAGCTGCAGACTGATGCTGATATCGACGCTGTCCCCGTCGTTCAAATCCATCTGGAAACGGTAGCCCTTTTTGCGGCCGTCATCGAGCGTGCAGATATCCGGCTGGTTTTGCCTGAGCCATGCGGCCACCGGCACGAAAATCAGGTCAGGGTCGCCCACAAAGTCACACACGATCACATTCAGGGTGTAAATTTTCTCGTGCGACAGCGAGGCCGCGAGCCGCGCATCGATATTCCCCTCATCGGCAAAGATGCGCATCATTTCGGGGTTTGTTTCAAGCTGCGGGACGGCTTTAATCAGCGCTTCGCGCAGGCTGCGTGCTTTCTTCATCGAGTTTATCCTGACAGTCTTTGACGGTTTCAACCTGCAGCGCGCAGGCGGCGAGCGCGTGCTCAAGCCTGCGAATGTCGGCGCTCAGGTCGCCATTAGTGGCCGGGTCGCTTCCCGGCATCGGGCAATAGCTCACCTTCGGGCAGGCGCTGTAAACAATGACCGGCGGAGGCGCAGGCGGCGCGGGTGTGCAGCCGACGCACAACATCAGGCAGCTCAGCGCTGTACCAGCGGCGTAGGGTTTCATTCTCATTTATCAGCCTCGTAATGGTTTGTTCACGCCGCACGGCCATCGCGCCGGCGGCCAGCAGTTCTCCGCGTAGACTGACCTGCGCGGTTTCATTTCGCCTGGCAATTCCCTGCGAAACGGAAAGCTGATTTTTCAGCATTCCGATCGCGATTTTTTGTTCGGTGGCTACCTTGTTTGCCCGTTCAAACGAGCGCGTCAGGTTGCCGTTTTCATGACGCTGCCAGAGCACAACCGCCATCAGCGCGGCCAGTAAAAACAACATCACTTTCATTGAATCCCCCTGAGGCAGTAAGCACGCTCGCGCGCGCGGCGGTTCTCCAGCCCTTTGTTAATTTCGCCATTCACGTAAACCCAGCGAGGGAGCTGGTCGCACACCTGCCACCATTGATGACGCTTGATATAGGCGACCATCGTCGACCGGCAGGCCGCACCGGTTCCCACGTTGAATGAGAAGCTGACCAGCGCGTCATAAATGTGCTGCGGCATTTCCACCGGCACGCAGACTGCGAGACGCTTCTCGACGTTCATCACATCCGCGACAAGGTTCGCCGCCGCCTGTCGCTCGGTGATTTCCCCTTTCGGCACGACGCCTGCAGTGTGGCCGATGCCTGACGTCCACACTCCCGCGCTGCACTGGTAAGGCGTCAGGCGACAGCCTTCGAGGTCGGCAATCAGCGCCAGCCCCTCAGGCGAGGTGTTAAGCAGACGAAAGTCAGGCATCAGCGCTGCCAGCGCCAGCACGGCGGCCACACTGCACTTTTTAACGATTGATTTCACGAATAGCCCCTTTATCGAGTCCGAGAGACGTCAGATAGAGATAGGTTTTGCGCTTAAACCAGTAGTTCGTCAGCGCGGTAAAAATGGCGCATCCGCCGCCCACGTAAAGCGCCATCTTTTCGGGGGACATTGCCCCGACATACGCCAGCCCCACGGCCAGCCAGTAGGCGATAAACGTGGTGATTTTTTCCATACTCAGTCCCATAGATTCACCGTTTCGGTTCTGGCCGCGCTCTCGGTCTCGGGCAGCTCTACTGCCGTGCCGTGTGGCAGGATCACACCGAGCTCGGACAGGCCGGGATTAGCCTCTAAGACGGTTTCGACCACGCCCTCAGTGCGCCCGTAGTACCGGGCGCAAATCGCGTCGAGGGTGTCACCCTGCAGCGCATACGCTTTCATCAGATTTGCCCCACAATGCAGCGCGCTTTGTCCTGGATGCGCGCGACAGACCAGCGCATATCCCGCCACATTTCATCGATAGTGCTGTCGATGCTGTCAGCTTTTTTGTCCCCTTTGGCGGTCGCATCCACGCCGCGAAAACGCTCATAAAGCGTGGCCGTCGTCATTGAGCACACGGCGTTGAAATAGTGGAAAACGCGCACGCTCTCGCCGTCGAGTTTGTCCGTCGGGACATCCGCCAGCGTGGCGTAACCGGCATCGAGCTGACTTTCGCGCCAGTCGCTCAGCTCCGCGTTAGTCTCCGCAATGGCGGTCTTAATCGCCCGGCGCAGGCGCACGGGGGAAACGGTCTGCTCTAAACGCATTTCTTCCCGCACGCGCTTCGGATCAACGTCAGGAAAAAACGGGGTGTTTTTGATTACCGGCTCGCTCACGCCCGGTGGCGGTATCACCACGCCCGGCACATCCTGCGGCTCTTTTTTTGGCTCAATAATCAGCGTCGTCATGACAACCTCGGGTAATGGGTGGGCGGTGGACGCCGGTCGCAGTCGGGGCAATAAATACCCGCATTGACCGGCGTGCCGCCCGGCTCGGGGAGCGCTCGGTTAACCTGCGGCTTTTGCCGCCTTTGGTGGACGCCCGCGCCGTGCCGCCGGTTTAGCGGCGACTTTGCGCGTGCGCGGTTTAGTCGTTTTGGTTTTCGGTGCCGGTTCGGGTTTTGGCCTGAGCTGGCGCTCCAGCTGCTCGATATCCTTTTTCACCCCGATAGTGCTTTCTAACTGGATCGCACGCTGCAGGTGCGCCAGCGCCTCGGGCAGTTGCTCCGCATCACGCAGCACGTAGCCGGTGATTTTATGCAGCTTCGCACGCACGATATCGGGCATATCCGCGCGCTCGGTCAGCGCGATAGTGTCGAGCAGGTTCGCCAGACTGACCGGCTGTTTTGCCGTCAGCAGGCGCTGCGCGGCCAGCGCCACTTCTTCGGCCAGCAGGCACGGCGTCGGACGGCGACCGACCGGCATGGTGAGGCCGTAGGTCATGGCGTAACGGGCGATTTCCAGCGCCCCTGCGATATCGTCAGCATCGAGACGCCAGAGCATCACCGTCATGATGATGTCATCCTGTGTGCCTTTGCCGTTTGCGAGGACGCCAGCGACCCACGGCAGGTAGAACGGCAGCAGCTCGCGCTTTTTCGCGGCTTTGCGCTCTTTGGAGCTGATTTGTTTTAACGTGCGGTTGTCTGCGGCCAGCTTAACGAGCATCTGCTCATAGGCAGTTGCATTGCGCAACGGGACGGCAGCCCGCTGCGCTGTTTCAGAGGCCGAGACCCGCATCATGTGACGCGCTGCGGGACTCGTCATGGCTTACTCTCCGCTTTCCGGTGCTGCAGGTGCGGTGAAGTCACCGAGCTTGATGTTTTCAATCAGGCAACCGGCGGCGTAAGCCTCGACCACATAGTCAACATTCATTGACTCGTAGTTTTCGATGCGGTCTTTCTTCGGGTTTTCGATGATGCTGCGACGGTGCGCGTCATCCATGAAGTAGACAGACAGGTTGTCGAGACGCGTAACCATCAGCGCATCTGCCGGGAAGTAAGGCACGCGCACGGCTGGCAGGTTGCCGATTCGCTTCTGGCTGATGATGATGTCAGCGGCCAGCGACTCGGTGTTTGCCTGCTCTTTGTTGACGATCGGGAAATATTTATCCGCCATCAGCTTACGCCCGGTGATGACGACGAGCTCCGGGTCATCCTGATAAATCTCGTCAATCAGGTTGCCGGTGGCATCCATGACCAGCGCGTCGAGGTTCGCATAATCGCCGTTTTTACCCACGCGGATCACGTCGGAAATCACCGCACCTTCTTCGTCGGTGATTTTTGACATCACGCGCGCTGGCGCTTCATTGCGGTACTTCTGCAGCCAGCCGATCGCCACGTCCTGCAGCAGTGGATTTTTTTTACGGTCGGAGGTCGCCGCGCGCTCAATGCCGTTGAAACCGGCCATGATGAAATCGAGGGACTGACGTTTGATGATGGCGTCACGGATACGGGTCTGGAAGTCCTGGAATCGCGCCCACAGGTCGAGCTGTTTGTAGCGGATATGGAAGTCAAAGTTAATCTGGTCGCACTCGTATTTATTGGACTCCAGCGCGGTAAAGTCAGCGGTCTTACGCTCATCATCACCGGCGGTGTCGGCGGTGCTCGCAATCGTACCGTTAACGCCGACGCCGACTTTTTCGCCTTTCAGCTCGTCGACCGGCACGATGTTGATTTTGGTCAGAAACGCGGATGACATCTGCAGGGTGGTCATCAGGGTTTGCGTGACCGACGGCTCGACGGTGAATTTCTTCGCCACGTCATCGGTGGAAATACCGTTCAGTTCCGCGACGCGGGACAGGTAGGCATTAAATTTGAAGCGGGTATCTTTACGCATAGTTTTTCCTGTTCGGGTAAAAGGGGTCAGGCCGGGCAACGCGCCCGGCGCGTTATCAGCAGTTGGTCAGCAGCTCGTCGCCCGTACCGCCTTTTGAAAGCTCGCGGCGCGGCTGGCGCTGGCTTTCGGTGTTATCGAGGGAGCTTTTGAGTGCGTTAAAAGCCTGCTCGCTTTCTTCCGCCTTGCTGGTCACGTCCTGCTTAAGCTGCGCCAGTTCGGTCTCCAGCTCGGTGACGCGCTGGTCGGTGGCGGTGAGGTTGGTCTGCACCAGCTCGGTGACGGTGGTCACGGCTTCATGCACATCGGCGAGACGCGCGTCATCGCTGGCCTGCTTGCGGCTGAAAATGGCCTTAACCTTATCGGTCAGGCTGTTGAGCATGGTGTCGGGGACGTCTTCAAATTCCAGCACAGCCAGTGAGGCCACAGAGAAAACGTCGTCCGGCTGGTCTTTTTTACCGGCGAGCGGGTTCTGCGCGGCGCGGCTGCAGAATTCGAGGTATTCGGTGCCGAGGCTTGCCGGGTCATCGGTGACGGCCAGCCCGATGAGGTAGCACTTGCCGCTGTTCGAGAAGTTCGGGCGGATCTCCATGGAGGTGTAAACCTTCTGACCGGCACGCACCATGCTGACCAGCTCGTCAAGCGGGGCAATTTTGGCAAACAGCGCCTTTTTGCCGTTGAGGACAGAATCATCACTGATAATCTCCGCCTTGAGCTCGGTTACATCGCCATAGCGTTTAAACGGACTGTCAGGCATCAGCCCCCGGATATGTTCGAGGTTAATGCGGCAGCCGTAGACGCGGGGGTCGAACGTGTCGGCCATATCCTGAATGTCATCGCCGCTGATGACGCGGCCATCGCAGGTGTCACCCTCGACGCCGATGCGAAACCATTTAGAAACTTTCTTTGCCATTGTTCAGGTGTCCTGATGTTGGGTTTTCGGGTCGGGTTTAGTTTCCCGACTCTGACCCGTATCAGCCACCGCTTACGATCTGATTAGATCTGACACAACAGGCACTTAGCGCGAATAGTTCCCCATTTCCTTAGCCTTGCCACGTCACACCAAAAACGAGGCAAGCATGACCATTTCAACAGACCTTTCACTGCTCAATGACCCGCGACGACAGGCGCGCCTGTTGTACTGGCAGGGGTTCGCCGTGCCGCAAATCTGCGACATGCTGCAGCTCAAGCGCCCGACCGTGCAGAGCTGGAAACAGCGCGATGGATGGGAAGAAACCGCGCCGATTAACCGCATGGAATCGACGTTAGAGGCGCGGCTTATTCAGCTCTACGCAAAGCCAGACCTGACCGCGCATGACTTCAAAGTCGCTGATTTTCTGTCGCGCCAGATGGAGCGGCTCGCGCGCGTTAACCGCTACGGCCAGACCGGAAACGAGGTGGATTTAAACCCAAATATCGCCAGCCGTAACAAAGGAGATCGCAAAAAGCCGAAACGAAATTATTTCAGCGAGGAGGCCAAAGAGAAACTGGAGGAGATTTTCTTCGACCAGTCGTTTGACTATCAGCTCCGCTGGCATAAAGCGGGACTAGAGCACCGCATCCGCCACATCCTGAAATCCCGCCAAATTGGCGCGACGTTCTACTTTGCGCGCGAGTCCCTCCTGCGCGCGCTTAAGACCGGGCAAAACCAGATATTTTTGTCGGCCAGTAAGACGCAGGCTTACGTTTTCCGTAAGTACATCATCGCCTTTGCCCGTCTGGTTGACGTCGACCTGTCAGGCGACCCGATCGTCATCGGCAACAATGGCGCTGAGCTGATTTTTCTCGGGACCAATTCCAACACCGCGCAGAGCCACAACGGCGACCTGTATGTCGATGAAATTTTCTGGATCCCCAATTTCCAGAAGCTGCGCAAAGTCGCTTCGGGCATGGCCTCGCAGTCGCACCTGCGCACCACCTATTTTTCGACCCCGTCGACGCTGGCGCACGGCGCTTACCCGTTCTGGTCAGGCGAGCTGTTTAACCGTGGCCGCAGCAACCGCGACGAACGCGTCGACATCGATATCAGTCATCAGGCGCTCGCCGGTGGCGTGCTGTGCGGAGACGGCCAGTGGCGGCAGATTGTCACGATTGAGGACGCGCTCGCCGGTGGCTGCACCCTGTTTAACCTCGACCAGCTTAAGCAGGAAAACAGCGCGGAAGACTTCCGTAACCTGTTTATGTGCGAGTTCGTCGACGATAAGGCGTCCGTATTCCCGTTCGAGGAGCTGCAGCGCTGCATGGTCGATGCGATGGAAGAATGGGAGGACTTCGAGCCGTTCACCGACCGTCCGTTTAACTGGCGTCCTGTCTGGATTGGCTATGATCCTTCACACACGGGCGACAGCGCCGGATGCGCGGTACTGGCTCCGCCGCTGGTTGCCGGTGGCAAGTTCCGCATCCTTGAGCGTCACCAGTGGAAAGGCATGGACTTTGCCGCACAGGCCGAGGCCATCCGGGCACTGACCGAGAAATACACCGTCGACTATATCGGCATCGATGCGACCGGCATCGGCCAGGGTGTTTACCAGCTCGTACGCTCATTCTTCCCGGCAGCGCGCGCTATCCGCTACACGCCGGAAATGAAAACCGCAATGGTGCTGAAAGCAAAAGACACCATCAGGCGCGGGTGTCTGGAATATGACGCCGGTGCGACCGACATCACTCAGTCATTTATGGCTATCCGCAAAACCATGACCAGCAGTGGCCGCAGCGCCACCTATGAAGCCAGCCGCAGTGAGGAAGCCAGCCACGCGGATATCGCGTGGGCGACCATGCACGCCCTGTTAAACGAGCCGCTTTCCGCCGGTAGCGGTATGCAATCAAGCTCAATTCTGGATATTAACTAAGATGAAAAAGCGCCAAAAGAAACAGCCAAAACAGACCAATATGACCGCCAGCGCGCCGCAGAAAATGGAGGCGTTCACCTTTGGTGAGCCCTCCCCCGTTCTGGATCGCCGCGACATCCTCGATTATGTCGAATGCATCAACAACGGCAAATGGTACGAGCCGCCGGTAAACTTCTCGGGACTGGCAAAAAGCCTGCGCGCCGCCGTGCACCACAGCTCCCCGATTTACGTCAAACGCAACATTCTGACCAGCACCTTTATCCCGCACCCGTTGCTGTCGCGTCAGGACTTTAGCCGCCTCGTGCTCGATTATCTTGTGTTTGCCAACGGCTACCTTGAAAAGCGCATGAGCGTGACCGGCCAGCTCATGAAGCTTGAAACCTCCCCGGCCAAATACACCCGCCGTGGCGTGGAGGATGACGTTTACTGGTACGTGTCGGACTATACGCACCCGCATCAGTTCGCCCCCGGTTCGGTGTGCCATCTGCTTGAGCCCGATATCAATCAGGAGCTCTACGGGCTGCCGGAATACCTGAGCGCGCTCAATTCCGCCTGGCTGAATGAATCCGCCACGCTGTTTCGTCGCAAGTATTATCAGAACGGCGCGCACGCGGGTTACATCATGTACGTGACCGATGCGGCGCAAAGCAGCACCGACGTCGAGGCGCTGCGCTCCGCGATGCGCGACTCGAAAGGACTCGGAAATTTCAAAAACCTTTTTTTCTACGCCCCGAACGGGAAACCGGATGGCATTAAGATCGTGCCGTTGAGTGAAGTCGCCACGAAGGATGATTTTTTTAACATCAAGAAGGTGAGCGCCGCTGACCTGCTCGATGCGCACCGCGTGCCGTTCCAGCTCATGGGCGGCAAGCCTGAAAATATCGGCTCGATGGGGGATATTGAGAAGGTGGCTAGGGTATTTGTGCGTAACGAGCTGACGCCGCTGCAGGAGCGTTTCAAAGAGATTAATGATTGGTTGGGATTAGATGTGATAAAATTTAAGGACTACAATTTAGAGTGATTTTAACAGGGAGTGCATATCGTGCACCCCCTTTTTACTTATAAAATGGTAACAATTTTATTTTTAAATTGATTTTGTAAGCTCCTACATATCCCATTTTTATATTCTGAAGATGAGTAATCAAAAAATCGCTTCGCTAAGTTTATAATAAATTTATTATTATTTATCAACCTCAATATTTTATCTTCAGCACCAGTAAGATTATAATCATCCTTCGTTAGTTCTTTAGTAACTAAACTTACACGAGAATTTGTATCATCCTCGAAACACCATGAATTACCTTTAAATTGATAATTCACTTCCCCTCGAATTTCTGAAGGGTTAAATTTTTGATCATTTACCACGATGAAATTTTTGTGGGCCAACAATTCCATTTCTAACGATGAATATTCGCCATGGTCTTTTTTGCACTCAACAATTAACTGATCTATAATTTTTACCCATATTGCCCATGCATCCTTATGAGATCCACCTCCCTTTTCGTTTTTTGTTATTAACAATTCAGTACAATCTATTGAAAACTCAATTGTACTGAGACCAGAACGTATTCCATCCATTGAAACCACTGAACCTTCCTTGATCTTTTTGATGGCTTTATCATCAATATTTGTCAAGCTATAGCCAAATATTCGCATTAAATAATGAACTGCATAATACGCCGCGTAATAGTGCTCAACAACTTGCCATGACAAATTATGCTGCTGCTCTTGTCGCGATCTATCTAAAGAGACCATCGCAGCAAGAAAAAATTTGTGCGCCTCACCTGCTATAAATTTACCAAATTTCACATCATCTATCATTAATATATCAATAACTTGTGGTGAAGCTGGAATCACCGGTGCGACTTCTGTAGCAGGGATTTTAGAAGTCGCAGGGGTAAAGCCTCTCACAATAAAGTCTAACTTTTCTAAATTTTCACTAAATCTAGTTACACTTTTCTTTCTCGCTCCAGCAACAAGATCTCTTGAAAAATAAGAGAAGAGTCGTAGTAATTTATCATCATTACTCATATTGTCAGATTTCGCTTAAGAAGTTTTTTGTCCAATGCCTCTATAGATTTAGCAGTTGTTCTGCTATTCAATAAAGCATCGGCATTATTATCAATACTTCTTGAGAGATAACGCTTATGTTCACTAATCAAAGAAAGTTTTTCTGGCGCATTATCAGAAATAATAGATATAATAGCCTTACTATGCCCAATCAATATTTTAAAGGAGGTTGGCTTGGTAATTAAGGTATTAAAATCAATTGAGTAATGCTGCAACGCATCTTTAACTGCATATAAGTAAGCATTGATAATCCCATACAAATTATCTGGATTGTCAATGTTAAACGTTTTCAATAACGGTTTAAACGCCTCGTAAAAAGTTACCTTTGACAACTTTGAACGCTGCTTTTCAAATCGGGATAATTTATTTTTTAAGCAACTATCATTTTGCTCTTCAAATAAAGTAAAAATAATATCAAGAAGCGCTTCCTCACTTGTTTCCGTTTCAGCTAGTTTCTTTATATCTAGCAATAACTCTTTTGGAACTGGCTTCTGTTGAGTATTAACATCAATAAATATTTTTGCTTCTTGAACAGGAGAAAGCTCAGTGAAAATCACTACAGGTACTCGCAGTTTAATTTCATCAAATCCCATTTCGTTCAACATTCTAAAACCATAGACACGATGTTGACCATCGATAATTAGAAATGAAGAAGGATCAACATTAAACCCTACCGTTTTATTTTTACTTAAATATTCAAACCCTGCTTTAGGTTGAGCAGAAATAATAATACTTGACGGAATAACATTACCTCTACGTATATATTCTGCGATAGCCGCTGCCCTTTTAACATCCAATGAGCGTTGAAACCCCGAGACTGGATCTTCATCGCGTGGATTGGTTGAGCAACATTCTGCAATAATATCGATTGGAAGAGTTAATGTATAAAATTTATGCTGTCCTTGAGTAATTAAGGAAGCACTAAAGAACTCACGTTCAGCCATGATTCAGTCCTATGAAAATTATTTTAATACCTGCATTGTTGATCTTACTTCTAAAAAAAACAAGGAACAAATCTCCGCGCGCAGTGCTATCCCCGCCTCGCCTGCCCGCTTAACGGGTCTCTTTTAATGCAGGTGCATCAGGAGCCATAAGCCTTGCCAGCGCTGGCGCTGACTGGCAAATGCTGGAGTAAAAAACGGATGCACACTCATGCACCTGATGCATGCAGAGCTTAAACACGAGAAAATCGCGAGTAAATGGCATAACAAGACCGGCATTCTGAGTGCCGGTCTTGTGGCTTGATGCAAGCATCAGTTTTGCCATGAAATGATGTCGTCCAGACCAGAGAGCAGGTCGGGAAAGTAACTTTCATCAATATCGAAGGAATCATCAAGGGTAATACTGTCAGCATGGTTTTCAGGCTTAAGTACCATACTAACGCCAACAGCCCCGGCAAAATGTGCCTGATGAAACTTAAGCACAACCTGCTCGAAGGCCGAGGTTAAATTAATATCCTTAAATTTCGCCCCTGTCTTTAAGGCCTGATGGAAATCATGTGTATCATTCCTGAACTGCTCCAACTGACCGACAAAAAACTCTGCAGCAAACTCTGTTTTTAAGGCAGGGATTGAGAATTCAACCCAAACCATAATACGGCTATAGGCAGGCTCTTCGGGCTCAGCCAGCCTTTCATAAGGCGTTAATTTAAGGTGTCTGTCACCGCTTGTGATATCTATCATGATCCCCCCTTACGGCATGTACTGAAAATGCATGATAGTCCAGTCAGCTTCCCTGACCAAAACCTCAAGACGGTAAGACTTATAAATATAAGTGCCTTTATTTTGCCTGTCCTCCACAAGCTTATACATGCGAGCCTCATAACGGAAAAGCCCTGGCTTTTTGAGAGGATCCGGCGTTCTTACACCATAACGAATGGCCTTTTCCTGAATCTGTAAAGGCACATAACGACCTGGGGTCAGCATGTGTTTTGCCGATGACTCACTCATCCTGAGCGCGCGAGCTGATAAGCCCATTTTAAGGCGGCCACGCAAGAGACTGATGGTAGCCTCACTGAGCCTCACAGTTACGGCGGCTTTGACACCACTTTCCAGTAACGCCTTACCTGCCCGCAAAAGACGAAATGCACCAAAAGCAATTAAAGCGAGGTCTGTTGGGTCAATCAGGGGGGCTTCCAATGGCGCTTCTTCCAGCCTGACAAACATGCCGTCTGCATCATAAATCTGCCATAAACCGGGAGCCTGAGCGACGGAATAACCAATACACATCCCGCTTTCGTCATCAACGATGGGTTTTGAGTTCAGTGGAGGATTGCGGGGGCGAAATTCGAAATATTCACCGGCTGGCAATGTAGACTGGAAGGTGTAGAAACGTCCTGGCTCGTCTGTAATTAATCCAACGCTCATTGTCATGATTTCCTTTTGGGCTAACCTTTGAGTCATCATAAAGGACGTTTTTACTTCAATCTACTTTTCCTGATTCTGATTTTATCGACTTAGAAGCTAACGCCTCGCAGGGCGAGTTGTTCAATACCACCGACACTGAAAGCGCGTTTCAGCAACGGCGGCGTTTGCTATCGTCGACGTGGCAGCGGAATTATCGGTGTAAACCCCTCAATTTTCTTAGCGCTGGTCTCGCTATATTTGCGGTGATTTTCTCTTACGATAATTAGCCATCTGAATAAATAATCTTTGATAAAGCCCACTCCATTTGAGTTGAATTTCCAGGCCACTCGTCAGCAGTCGGATATTTGAATCTTTTCTCGCCATAAATCACCGTTGCCCCGCGCGCCAGCGCGTCTAGCTCCCACCGTTCCGGGATAATGCCCTCCTGAGCTAAATCGAAACGAATTTTTGCGACGCGATCCCTTTCGTGCTTTGTCACCCTGGCTGATGGCGCTTGCTCGCTTGTTTTGAGCGGCGCATTGCTTGTTTGCTGCCGATGTTTGCTCGGTGTGCCAGCTTTTAACGCCCCGTTAAGCACCTTCACGACGTCCGGCTCATTCCAGCCGATAACCCCGTGCTCAATCAGATTTAACACCGCTGCGGCTTGCTCAGACGGTGTAGGGGTCATAACCGGATCGCCACCGCCGGTGAGCTTTCCACAGTTATTGACAGGACTCCGAGGCGCGGCAGAGCCGCTTTTTAAGGTCAAAGGCTCAACGGCCAAAACCTTTGGAACGATGCGCCATTCGGCTGTACGGGTTACATGGACACGATGAGCCCCGAGATGAGGGGCATAAATCCCGACAACCCTCTCGATATCTTCCTCGTATTCGTTGACCTCATCAGTCACCTTACGGGCGACCCTGACGGCCTGAGCATCACGCGGCATGTTTGCCCCACCCTGCGCGATGATGTACCGCTCAAAGTCCCCCTCATCTGCAGCAGCTCGCGCGGCCTCGACCCTGTCGTCAAACTCGCAGGCAATACTCACCCCACGCGGCAGTTTGCGCAGTTCGCGGTAAGCGCCCATCGTCGGGAGACCAATCGGTTTAAACTGAGGGATACGCCATGTTGACGCCCATGCGGTGACGGCTTCGGCCGTATCTTTCAGAGGCTTGCCGGTGTCGTGATCGAGCTGGCCGTCGAGTGCGTAACCGTCGATATTTTTTGCAATGTATTTAGCGATATAACCCGCCGCTCCGCCCTGATTAAGATGGCGTGACTCAAAGCGCTGTTTTGACGCGCCCTTTTCGTGTCCGTCCTCTTTGAGGGCATAACGACGCATAATTTCGTTAATGGCTTTACGCTGACCGGGTTTGCAAAAAAGCATCATGTGCCAGTGTGGCGTGCCGTCGTGGTGCGGTTCGACAACGCGCATCCCATAAACATCTAAATCGTTATCTTTGAAAGCTGTACGCATCAGGCTCCAGATTCGACATAGATAGCGCTGGCCGTCTTTGGGTGTGAATGCTGTTTCGTTCCAGCCGTGATTAAGCTGCACCGTTTTGCTTTCACCTTTGCCAACCTGACGGGTCGGGTGATACTTCGATGGCGTGGTCAGCGTGATAAACATCCCCACGTCACCAACGCTGGTCGCGTAGCGTTCAATCCCGGCGATAGTATTCATCAGCTCCATACGACGTATTTCAGGGTTCGAAATACTCCCCATGACCTTGCTTATGAGGTCAATACGTTCGCCAGTGATTTTGTTTTCCAGTTCGCAGGATTTCAGGTATTCGAGATTAGCCAAGCGGCGCGCGTGAACATCGCGGATCGCTATTTTGCTTGCGTAAGGTGAACGGTCTTTGTTGACCTCACCGGCAGCGATGAGCAGCGCCTCGCGCCAGCGCATCCTCTGCGCCTTGAGCTGGTTGACCCACCACTCGTCTTTAATCAGTCGTGAAATAGCGGAAAATGCCATGCGGATCGTCATCTGACCCTTATGGTATTTTTTCCAGTACATCGGGGTGATGTTAAATGCGCGACCAACACCGGCCACTTGCCCGTATAGGTGCGACTGAGCTTCATCGGTGAAAAGTGTCTCTTTCCCGCCGTGCGCCTCCGCCCAGGCGTCGCTTAACTCCTCGTATTTGCTCCAGAGCTGAGAGGCAATTCTGGCCGCAAATTTCCTGAGTTCTTTGTCATTCATATCTGGTAAGCGCGCATACTGGTCGCGCTCGGACAGAAAGCCAATCGAGGCGGATTCATTCATCCCGCACAGCTCATTAACACGCTCAAGACGCGGCAGCAGCTTGCGCTCAAATGTGTTTTTAAGGAAATACAGCCCACCCAAAGGGCTCTTTTTACGGCGGATGAAGTTATAACGCGATGTAAACAGGGTTTGCAGGAAAAATGGCAGACGGTCAATACGGTTTAAAACACCTTGCACCTGACGGAGTTCGGCACGTGTAAGGGGTCTGTCGCGGCCAATGGCCTCGCGGGATTTATTCCAAGGGTATGTGAAATCAGTCATGCCACCAAAAGCTCCAACTGTTGCGGATGCTTTGGCATTTCAGACCAGCATTGAATTGCAGGAGGCGTGACACTCTCGATCGCGTTTTTCAGAATAGCGCAGCGACCAATAAGAATGGCGGCTTTAAGTTCACGCTCACTCAGTTTCTGGTTGTAATCCGCCTCCTGAATGAATCGAGTTATCTCAGGGTATTTGCTTGTAAATTTTGGAATATTACAGGCGAGATTTGTGCTATCTGCAGTAGCAAGCGGATAGTTTCCAAGGACACGGCCATCCAGCATACGAAGGCCATGAATTTTAGTTTTAAAGCTATGTTTCAGATAAATTGCATCGAATGCTTCACGCATCCTGCGATGCCAGCGCTCAGTCCTGATGCTGGCATATTCACCAGATGAGCCAAAGCACACCCGAGGCCATTCATTACAAAGCTCAACCAGTCGGTCTAATGACTCATGAAGATGCCAGACAGGCGCGGCTTTATCCCTGAAACAGCGAGGCATTGAATCGATAAGGGCATCATTGTCAGCTTCTCCACCCTCAACCACATCAGGAATAACAAAGAAAGACACCTTTGGGTGATGATAGTGGGGCAATAACCACCGATAAAACTCCTGCCAATTGATAACAAGACCACGTTTCCACGCGGAAAAAGCCCCATTATCAATAGCAACGGCGCAAGCATATTTAATCGAGGCGGCGAGCTGGTCAGGTCTGGCAAAAGAAACAAAAGCGCCAGCACCATTCACTGCAACACGATGAACGTTACCGGCGTCTCCCCATACTGGCGTGCCGTGATAATGGATAATCGAATCCGTCATCATTAGCACAGCCTAGCTCTTAGCCTTTGAACTGAAAGCTTGCTGACATTTTTCTGCCAGCCGCTCAACCTGCTTTTCTAAATCCGAAAACTGACGGGACTCACCTGTTAAAATTTTATGCAGTAACAGACCCGAAACGAGCTTAGAAATGGTCGGGTAGTAACCCACAACGTCCAACCATTCCTTACCTTCATTCTTCCCGGATGTAGCGGTCTTTTTTTCCTGCAATATGAATTGATAGCGGTCACTGGTGATGACGTACTGGTTATTAATCTCGATGCGTATGCTCATTTTTTGCTTCCTGTTAAAAGTGGTTAGCCAGCCCTACCAAAAATTGAGTTGTGTAACTTTTCCGACTCCTGACCTAATAACTCGATAATCTCGGTACGATTAAGTTCTGACTTACTGATGTGCGCGATAAGCCCGTCAAACTGAGAAGAGAAACGGGTCGCCGTATCGCGCTGTGCCTCACTTACTGCCTGCGCCAGATGTGCCGAATACATCCCCCGCTGCGCTGTATTTTGTTCTTGCATTTGCCTATCTCCGGGCAAAAGGAGTCCCCACGCTGTAAGGCGCGTAATTAGTCGAATCCAGATTAATTAATGTAAATACTGCTCAGGTTTTACCGAGGTTAAAATAGTTGGTGCGTATTCAAAAAGGCTGAACAGCTCTCGCAGAGCGCGGAAAAGTTTGTCACGCCAGTAACAGTCCTCTTCATTCAAACGCCAGTGCGGCATCATAAATTCCTGCTCTGTCAGTCCAGCATGAAGAAACAATGAACGCCTTTGGCTGACGGTCAGGCGGCTGATGAAAGTTGATTTTGACGCGCCAAGTTGACGATACCGGGTGAATGCATTTCTCAATTCATCAAGCGCACAAACAAGACGCTCACGATCGGCTTCAGCCATTTCCTCTAAGCGCATCATAGAGTGACGCTGTTTTAATTGAGCATGGAAACAAACCGTAAGACGCTCCCGCTCCATCATCTGATTGTAAAAATCACAAGTGTCCTGCCAGCGAGGCTGAGCCAGATACTTGCAGACCAGACCACGAAGCGCCGTTGGTTGTTTCTGGATCACATCAAGTGTCATTACCGTCATAACCACAGTCCTCTCTTTTTGACCAAGCGACGAAGCTTCTCGATAACACCCGTCTTACGGGTTCGGATGATGATGCCCTTGCGTCCGCGACCGTGTGTGATAGTGAAGTTGATCGGATTAGGGCTTTCTCTTCTAAGCAACTGTGCAATGCAACGAGGTTCATTCTTCATACTGGCCCCCCTAATCCGAGCCACATCAGCCAACCGTCTCTAATTTCCTTCGGACGGCTGTCATAGGCCATCTTCATGCCCTTGTTCCACGCTGGCAGATAAACCCAATATTCCCCAGCGCGCCCACTTGTTGACTGCGGATCAGTCATCTCGACTACAGGCAGCTTGCCCTTCTCAATCATGCCTTTAACGGCCGCAGGTGTTTTACCAATAAGGCGCGCGAATTCCTGGTATGGAACGGCGTCGCTCACACTATCAATGACCCTATTCATTTGTGAGTATTCCTCGTTAGTGTTTTAATTGCTCCTAATGGCTATTAATTGCCATATTGGAGCCATTAGTTTGCGATAACGAATTGAAGATTACTCCGTTATCGTTTTTCTATCAATAGTGGAGTTTTAATTACGATGATACCCGTAAATGAAAAGCTAGCGATCATGCGTGAGTCGGAACGTATGAATAGGAAAGAATTCAGTGACTTAACAGGCGTTCCATACAGCTCTCTTTCGAGTTACGAGAAGGGTGTAAAAGATATGGGCATACAGGCGGTAATGAAGATTTTGAATCATCCTCAGTTCAAAAAATATACGATGTGGTTCATGACAGAGACGATATCACCTGAAGCTGGGCAGATTGCACCGGCTCTCGCGCACTTTGGGCAGCAAACAACAACGTCAGCCCACTCAGACCAGAAAACTGGCTAACTATTTATGGTGCTTATTTGTGCAGTAAATGCACAGTGAGTTTTTGCTATTTAAATCAGGAAATTGAAGTACGAAGTAACATCATCGGGAGGCTTTATGTCTGTTAAAAAGCTCGATGATGGTCGATATGAAGTGGACATTAGACCGGCTGGGCGTAACGGAAAACGCATCCGTCGGAAGTTCGACAAGAAAAGCGAGGCGATGGCTTTTGAAAAGCATACTCAATATAACCATCACTCAAAGGAATGGCTTTCAAAACCCACGGACAAACGCCAACTGTCAGAACTGAAAGAGTTATGGTGGAAGCTGAAAGGTAAACACGAGGAACACGGTCAATCGTATCTCAGGAAAATTGAGCGTTTCGAAACGATGACCGGTAACCCATGCGCTTTCCAAATCACCAAGAGCCTGATAACGCAATATTGTGCTCAACGCCGGGGTGAAGGTATTAAGCCAACTACCATCAACCGCGACCTGATCACGCTAGGTGGGATGTTCACAACCCTGATTGAGTCAGAACTGTATAACGGTGAACATCCATTCAGGGGATTCAAAAAACTGAAAGAGCAGACAGCCGAAACGGGCTATCTCACTCTTGAGGAAATTGACGCCTTACTAGCTGCGCTCTCAGGTGATAATCGTAAAATTGCGGTTTTGTGTTTGAGTACCGGGGCAAGATGGGGAGAAGCTGCGCGATTGAAGGCGGAGAATGTGATTCATAACCGGGTGTCTTTCGTTAAGACGAAAACCAACACACCGCGCACGGTCCCGATCTCTGATGACGTTGCGGCTTACGTAGTCGGCAAAGCACGAGGCTTTCTGTTTCCTGAGGCCAGTTATGCTGAATTCAGGCGAATCCTCAAAGAAGTGAAGCCCGACTTACCGGCGGGGCAAGCAACACATGCGCTACGACACTCTTTCGCCACGCACTTTATGATTAACGGGGGCAATATCATCACACTGCAGAGGATCTTAGGTCATACGAAAATTGCGCAGACAATGGTCTATGCGCACTTCGCTCCTCAGTACCTGCAGGACGCGATTTCGCTTAACCCGCTGAAGGGTGCTAATGGTAGTCAGAGTGTCCACAATGTGTCCACACTCTAGCCGCTTTTTATGGCTTTTGGCTGCTAGTAGTAAAACGTGAAGCCTTGTCTGGCGCGGCTTTCCAGCTACGCCAGACATTAAAAAGGCTCCCGCAGGAGCCTTTCATCAATCAATGCAGCGACGCTAACCTCGCCGCAAACCCGACAAACAGCAGCCCTATCAGCCCGTTCCCCAGCTTTGCCAGCTTCTTTTTCGTTTTGAGATAACGCGTGACAAACGCACCGGAGAAGATCAGGAAGCTCATGTACATGAAGCTGATTAACTCAAGCGTCGTCGCGAGAATAAGGAAAGAGGTGCCAGTGCTCTGTGCGTTCACGTCAATGAACTGAACGAAGAACGATACGTAGAACAGAATCGCTTTTGGATTCGTCAGGCTCAATACCAGCGAACGTTTCATGATCGCGCTGGCAGGCTCGGTACCGCTCTCCTGAGCGTGATTCTGCCGGGTAATGACCGACCAGAGCATTTTGCCGCCCAGCCACAGCAGATAGAAGGCGCCGAGATAGCGCACGATATTAAACAGTACCGGCGTGGTCTGAATTAATGCCGCGACGCCCGCCCAGGCCAGAAACATCAGTACCGCATCGCCGATAAATACGCCCGACGCGGCAAGATACCCTTTTTTAACGCCGTGTCCAATTCCGGTTTTAAGCACAAACAGGGTATTCGGCCCCGGTACGAGCACGATAAAAAACGCGCCAACAACATACGTCCAGAAATTCAGTACGCCAAACTCCGCAAACACTTCTTCTCCCTCCTTTTGCTCAATACAGCAGGAGTAGCGCTGCAAATACGCTACTCCTAAAAATCAGACTCTATAAAATCATTGGGCACCATTACGGTGCCCTCATGGTACTCAGATATCCTGGACTGCGAACAGCAACGCGTTGCGATGCCGGGTCATTCCACATTTTCTGATGGCGTGAATACGCATATTGCGGCGGGATTGTGCTTCCAGCCAACGAGCCTTGCGACGACTCACCTGTCGCAACATGCGCCAGCGCCCTACTTCTGTTCTACTGCGCTTCATGTCTACAACTCTTTCTCTAACAGAGACGACATTATAAACCCATGCGGGCAGCAAACCAGCGCTTTTACCTGGCGTTTTTATTTGCCAGATGAATCCTGATGCGTACACTCATAACAATACGCTTTCAAAAGGATTTTTTTACCTATGACAACCTTCTACACCGTGGTGAGTTGGCTGGTCATTTTAGGATACTGGCTGTTAATCGCGGGTGTGACGTTACGCATCCTGATGAAGCGCAGAGCCGTACCCTCTGCCATGGCCTGGCTTCTGATCATCTACATCCTGCCGCTGGTGGGGATTATTGCCTATCTCTCTTTCGGTGAGCTTCATCTCGGCAAACGCCGCGCCGAGCGTGCCCGCGCCATGTGGCCCTCAACCGCAAAGTGGCTAAACGATCTTAAGGCCTGCAAGCATATCTTTGCCGAGGAGAACAGCAGCGTCGCCTCGTCACTGTTTAAGCTGTGCGAGCGCCGTCAGGGGATTGGTGGTGTTAAAGGCAATCAGCTCCAGCTGCTGACCTCGTCCGACGACGTCATGCAGGCATTAATCCGCGATATCCAGCTGGCGCGTCATAATATCGAGATGGTTTTTTATATCTGGCAGCCTGGCGGGATGGCTGACCAGGTCGCTGAATCGCTGATGGCCGCGGCGCGACGCGGCATTCACTGCCGTCTGATGCTTGACTCCGCAGGCAGCGTGGCATTTTTCCGCAGTCCATGGGCGGGCATGATGCGCAATGCCGGTATCGAGGTGGTTGAGGCGCTGAAGGTCAATCTCCTGCGCGTGTTTCTGCGCCGGATGGATCTCCGTCAGCATCGCAAAATGATCATGATCGATAACTATATTGCCTACACCGGCAGCATGAACATGGTTGATCCGCGCTTCTTCAAGCAGGACTCGGGCGTGGGCCAGTGGGTGGATCTGATGGCGCGAATGGAGGGGCCGATTGCCACCTCGATGGGCATCGTTTACTCCTGCGACTGGGAGATAGAAACCGGCAAACGCATTCTGCCGCCCCCGCCGGACGGCAATATTATGCCGTTTGAAGAGGCCAGTGGTCACACCATTCATACCATTGCTTCCGGGCCAGGTTTCCCGGAGGATTTGATCCATCAGGCGCTGCTGACGGCGACGTACTCGGCGCGTGAATACCTGATCATGACGACTCCCTACTTTGTTCCCAGCGATGATCTCCTGCACGCGATCTGTACCGCGGCGCAGCGCGGCGTCGATGTGAGCATTATTTTGCCGCGCAAAAATGACTCCCTTCTGGTGGGCTGGGCCAGCCGGGCATTCTTTAGCGAACTGCTGGCTGCAGGGGTGAAGATCTACCAGTTCGAAGGCGGATTGCTCCACACCAAAAGCGTGCTTGTCGACGGCGAGTTAAGCCTGGTGGGGACAGTGAACCTGGATATGCGCAGCCTGTGGCTCAACTTTGAAATCACGCTGGTTATTGATGATGCCGGCTTTGGCGGCGATCTCGCGGCGGTGCAGGATGATTATATCTCCCGCTCGCGGCTGCTGGATGCCAGACTGTGGGTAAAACGTCCGCTGTGGCAGAGAATTGCCGAACGACTGTTTTACTTCTTTAGTCCGTTGCTGTAAAACGTGCCCAACGATGTTAAACAGGTAGTCATCATGGAAATGGATCTGAACAATCGCCTGACCGAAGACGAAACGCTCGAGCAGGCCTATGACATTTTTCTCGAACTGGCGGTTGATAACCTCGATCCCGCAGACGTGATCCTCTTTAATCTGCAGTTCGAAGAGCGCGGCGGTGCCGAACTGTTCGACCCTTCAGAAGACTGGGCTGAACATGTGGATTTCGATCTGAATCCTGACTTCTTTGCCGAAGTGGTCATCGGGCTGGCCGATGAAGACGGTGGCGAGATTAACGATATTTTCGCCCGCGTCCTGCTCTGTCGAGAGAAAGACCACAAGCTGTGCCATATTCTCTGGCGCGAATAATAAAAAAGGCTGCGATTGCAGCCTTTTTTATTTACTCCGGCAACGCACTTCCGCAGCGGTTACAAAACCGAGCGTTAAGGTCATGTTCACCCTGGTGACATGCCGGACATTTGCGCTGCTGCTTGCGGCTCTGAAATGCGCTGCTCATGTGCGTGGTAATAAGCCCGGTCGGAATAGCAATGACCGAATAGCCAATCAAAATCAGCACTGAGGCCACAATGCGGCCCAGCGGCGTATGGGGCGTTATATCACCGTACCCCACGGTCGTCACGGTCACTATCGCCCAATAAACGGACGCATTGAGCGTCGTGAAACCATATTTCGGCCCCTCTATCAGATACATCAGCGCGCCAAAAACGATCATGACGATGGCAATAAACGAGTAGAAGAGAATAAGCTGATGACGGGCGCTGACGATTGCGCTCCAGAACACGCGCAATGAGGGCATAAAGCGCAGTAATTTCAGAATACGTAATACGCGAATAACGCGCATCGCTCGCCAGGCAAAGACATAGCTCAGGCTGATTTCCGGCCACAGCCACATGACGTAGAGCGGCAGAATGGTGGCTAAATCAATAAATCCCCAGAAGCTGAAAACATATCGGGCCGGGTTGGGCCAGGCCATTACTCTGAGCAAATATTCAGCGGTAAACACCAGGGTAATCGCCAGCTCAAGCCAGACAAAGACATGCCATTCGTCAAACGTCAGGTGGTATTGCGTCCCGGCGCCTGACTCAATAAAGATGACCACCACGCTGAGGAGCGCAAATAAACCACAAAGACCTTCGAAGCGTCGCCCGGATACCGTTTCAGGATCGAATAAAACATGATAAAGCCGCCGACGGGCTGACGTGAATAAACGCGACACAGTGACCTCGCAAAATATAAGGGCTGACATCATGTCAGCCCTTGCGATTATAACGGGTCTACTTTCAGGCAGGAAACCGCATGTCGGAAACTGCCTTCCAGAACCGGTCGCGTTTTCGCACATTCCGGCCCGGCCATTGGGCAGCGCGTGCGGAAGACACAGCCCGACGGCGGGTTAATCGGTGAAGGCAATTCCCCTTCCAGAAGCTGGATGGTCTTATTCTTTTCCAGATCGGGATCGGGGATCGGCACTGCCGACATCAGCGCTTTGGTGTACGGGTGCAGCGGATTGTGGTACACCTCGTCATAGGTGCCCAGCTCCACGGCGTGCCCCAGATACATCACCAGCACGCGGTCAGAGATGTGTTTCACCACGGCAAGGTCATGCGCGATGAAGATCAGCGACAGCCCCATTTCGCGCTGCAGCTTCTGCAGCAGGTTAACCACCTGCGCCTGAATGGAGACGTCGAGCGCGGAAACCGGTTCATCACAGATAATCAGCTTCGGTTCGAGGATCAGGGCGCGCGCAATACCAATACGCTGACACTGACCGCCGGAGAACTCGTGCGGATAGCGGTTGATGAGGTTAGGCAACAGCCCGACTTTCAGCATCATCGCCTTAACACGATCGCGCACTTCCTGACGGGACATCTTCGGATGATAGGTCCGCAGCGGCTCGGCAATAATCTCACCGATGGTCATACGCGGGTTTAACGACGCCAGCGGATCCTGGAAAATCATCTGGATATCGCTGCGTACGTCGCGCCACTCGTCGGGTTTCATGCCCAGCAGATCTTTACCCAGCCAGGCCACTTTGCCGTCGGTGGCTTTCACCAGACCGATAATGGCGCGCGCAAAGGTCGATTTACCGCAGCCGGACTCGCCCACCACGCCCAGGGTTTCCCCTTCATACAGGCGCAGCGTGACGCCGTCCACCGCTTTCAGGGTCTTCGAAGGCTGCCAGAACCACTGTTTGCCGTCTTTGATGTCGAAATGCACCTTAAGGTCAGCAATCTCGAGCAGCACGTTGCGTTTTTCATCTAATGCGTTCATACCAGCTCCTCCTGCGGCTTAAAGCAGGCGCGCAGGCGGCCTGGTGCAAACTCTTCCAGCGGCGGTGCGCTGTTGCAGATTTCCATCGCGTGCGGGCAGCGCGGCTGGAACGGACAGCCTTTCGGCAGGCGCAGCAGGTTTGGCGGGTTGCCCGGAATGGTGAGCAGGGATTCCCCTTCCGCATCGAGACGCGGTACCGCGTTCAGCAGGCCAATCGAGTAAGGATGAGCAGGCTGATAGAATACGTCACGCGCTTTGCCGTATTCCATGGTACGGCCGGCATACATCACCAGCACTTTGTCACAGATGCCCGCCACCACGCCCAGATCGTGGGTGATCATGATAATCGCCGTGTTGAACTCACGCTTCAGCTCGTTCAGCAGGGTCATGATTTGTGCCTGAACGGTAACGTCCAGCGCGGTGGTCGGTTCGTCGGCAATCAGCAGTTTTGGCCGGCACAGCAGCGCCATCGCAATCATCACGCGCTGACGCATACCGCCAGAGAACTCGTGCGGGAACATGCGCATACGCTTGCGCGCTTCCGGCATTTTCACCGCATCGAGCATTTTGACCGACTCTTCAAAGGCTTCGGCTTTGCCCAGACCTTTGTGCAGCATCAGGACTTCCATCAGCTGCTCACCGACGCGCATATACGGGTTCAGCGAGGTCATCGGATCCTGGAAAATCATCGAGATCTGCTCGGCGCGCAGCTTGTTCAGCTCGTGCTCCGGCAGGTTGAGGATTTCACGACCGTTGAATTTTGCGGAACCGCCAATCACACCGTTAGCGGCCAGCAGGCCCATTAGCGCAAAGGCGGTCTGGGACTTCCCGGATCCGGATTCACCCACGATGCCGAGCGTTTCGCCCGCGCGCAGGTTGAAGTTGAGATCGTTCACGGCGGTCACATCCCCGTCCGGGGTCTTAAAGGTGACGCGAAGATCTTTTACGTCCAGCAGAAGGTCGCTCCGCTGCTGCGCCTGTGGCGCGGTTGCCGTTTCAATCATTGTCATGACGGCGCTCCTTAACGGTCTTTCGGGTCGAGGGCATCACGCAGGCCATCGCCAATAAAGTTAAAACAAAACAGGGTAACGACCAGGAAACCCGCCGGGTATAACAGCAGCCACGGTGACACTTCCATTGAGTTTGCACCGTCACTCAGCAGCGCGCCCCAGCTGCTCAGCGGCTCTTGCGTACCCAGACCGAGGAAGCTCAGGAAGGATTCAAACAGGATCATGCTTGGCACCAGCAGTGAGGCATAGACCACCACCACGCCCAGCACGTTAGGAACGATATGGCGAACCACGATATTCCCGGTAGAGACACCGCCGACCTGCGCGGCTTCGATAAACTCTTTGCGTTTGAGGCTCAGCGTCTGGCCGCGAACAATACGCGCCATATCCAGCCAGGAAACCATCCCGATGGCCACGAAGATCAACAGGATATTCTGACCAAAGAAGGTCACCAGCAGGATGACAAAGAACATAAACGGGAAGGAGTTCAGGATTTCCAGCAGACGCATCATCACCGAGTCCACTTTACCGCCAAGGTAGCCGGACAGTGAGCCATAGAGCGTCCCGACGATCACCGCCACCAGCGCGGCAGCAATCCCGACCATCAGCGAGATACGCCCCCCGATAGCGACACGCACCAGCAGATCGCGTCCGGAAGAGTCCGTGCCAAAATAGTGGCCAGACTCCATATCCGGCGCGCTGGACATCATGCCCCAGTCGGTGTCGAAATAGGTAAATTGCGACAGCATCGGGGCAAGGGTCACAAACAGCGCGATGATCACCAGAACCACCAGACTCGCCACCGCCGCGCGGTTGTGCATAAAGCGACGGCGCGCGTCCTGCCAGAGGCTACGACCTTCTACTTCCAGTTTTTCACTGAAGTTTTCCAGCGCCTCGCTGTTTTTCTTACTCAACATCATGGCGTGCTCCAGTTAGTAACGGATTTTCGGGTCGATGACGGCGTACAGAACATCGACGATTGCGTTAAAGAGAATGGTCAGCGCACCGACGAGAATGGTCAGGCTCAGTACCAGCGAATAGTCGCGGTTGAGCGCGCCGTTAACAAACAGCTGACCAATGCCTGGCAGGCCGTAGATTGTTTCGATAACCATCGAGCCAGTGATGATCCCGACGAATGCCGGTCCCATGTAGGAGAGCACGGGCAACAGCGCCGGTTTAAGCGCGTGGCGGAAGATAATCCGACGCATCGGCAGCCCTTTCGCGCGCGCGGTACGAATGAAGTTCGAGTGCAGCACTTCGATCATTGAACCACGGGTGATACGCGCGATACTGGCGATGTACGCCAGAGATAATGCCACCATCGGCAAAATCATGAACTTGAGTGCCCCGCCGTTCCAGCCGCCGCCAGGCAGCCACTTCAGCGTAATGGCAAATATCATCACCAGTAATGGCGCGACAACGAAGCTGGGTATGACTACCCCGGTCATCGCCACCCCCATTACGGCATAATCCCATTTGGTATTTTGTCTGAGCGCGGCGATGACGCCAGCGGTGACCCCGAAAACGATCGCCAGAATGAATGCCGCAGCACCCAATTTCGCCGACACCGGGAAGCTGGACGCCACCAGGTCGTTAACGGAATAGTCTTTATATTTAAATGACGGTCCAAAATCCCCGTGCGCCAGCTGCTTCAGGTAGTTGAAGTACTGGGTGGAGATAGGATCGTTTAAGTGGTATTTCGCTTCGATATTCGCCATGACTTCTGGCGGCAGCGTACGCTCACCGGTAAATGGACTTCCCGGCGCAAGGCGCATCATGAAGAAGGAAATCGTGATGAGAATAAATAGCGTCGGAATCGCTTCCAGACAGCGACGTAGGATAAATTTCAACATTGCCCGTACCTTCTGGCGTGTGCCTATATAATGTGACGTTGGTTAGACACCGTGGGGCGAGCACGCCCGCCCCACTCATTGCCATTAATGCTTGATAATATACAAGTTTTTAACGTAGATATTATCCATCGGGTCTTTACCGGTGTACCCACCTACCCACGGTTTCACCAGACGGGCGTTAACGTAGTAGTAAACCGGAACGATCGCGGAATCTTTATCCAGCTGCTGCTCAGCTTTAGAGTACAGTTCAGTACGCTGTGCTTCGTCAGTGGTTTTCAGCGTGTCGGCGATCAGCTTGTCAAACGCCGGGCTCTTATAGTGCGCGGTGTTGTTTGAGCTGTCACTCAGCATGGTGTTCAGGAAGGAGGTCGGTTCGTTATAGTCCGCACACCAGCCAGCACGCGCCACGTCAAAGGTGCCCTGATGACGGCTGTCGAGGAAGGTCTTCCACTCCTGATTCTCCAGCTTCACGTTCGCGCCCAGGTTCTTTTTCCAGATCGAGGCAACGGCGATAGCCAGTTTTTTGTGCAGATCGGAGGTGTTGTACAGCAGGCTGAAGGTCAGCGGCTTATCGGCGGTATAGCCCGCTTCGGCCAGCAGTTTCTTCGCTTCTGCGTTACGCTGTTCCTGCGTCTGTTTGAACCAGTCTGGCTCGGTCAGTTTTGCGCCATCGGTGTATGGAGGGGTATAGCTGTATGCCGGCAGATCGCCCTGGTTTTTCACTTTGTTCACGATGATATCGCGATCCAGTGCCAGCTTCAGCGCAGTACGAACGCGTACGTCGGTGAACGGTGCTTTCTGGTTGTTGATTTCATAGTAGTAGGTGCACAGGTACGGGTCGACGTGAACTTCTTTAGGGATCTCTTTCTTCAGTTTCTGGAACAGTTCAATCGGCATGTTGTTATAGGTCATGTCGATTTCGCCGCTGCGGTAGCGGTTAACGTCAGTCACTTCGGACGAAATTGGCAGGTAGGTAACCTGATTAATCACGGTTTTCGCGTTGTCCCAGTATTGCGGGTTACGCTCAAGCACCATACGCTCGTTGACCACCCAGTCTTTCAGCTTGTAGGCACCGTTGGTCACGATATTGGCAGGCTGGGTCCATTTTTCACCAAATTTTTCCACGGCGGATTTTGGTACCGGGGAGACGGACGGGTGAACCAGCAGCTTATAGAAGTACGGAACAGGTTCGCTCAACGTGACTTCGAAGGTATTGGCATCGATCGCCTTAACGCCCAGATCGGTGATCGGTTTTTTGCCCGCGATGATGTCATCAATATTGGCAATATGGCCATATTGCAGGTAGCTCGCATACGGAGAGGCGGTCGTTGGATTCGCCAGACGCTGCCAGCTATAAACGAAATCTTCAGCCGTCACCGGCGTACCGTCGGACCATTTCGCATCTTTACGCAGATGGAAGGTCCAGACTTTGAAATCTTTGTTTTCCCATTTTTCTGCCACGCCCGGTGCCGGGTGGCCGTCTACGTCCGTTACCAGCAGACCTTCGAACAGGTCGCGGTTGACGTTAGACTCAGGAACACCTTCAATTTTGTGCGGGTCGAGAGACTGAACTTCCGCACCGTTGTTACGCACCAGCGTTTGCTTCTCCGCCAGCTGAACACCTGCAGGAACGTCCGCAGCCATTGCAGCGTTTCCCGCGATTAGCGCAGTTAAAATCCCCGCCGCTACCAGATTTTTTTTTGTGATGATGGACATTGTGTTGGTACTCCACTCATTATAATGACTGGCCTTCGCCAGCTGTGTAATCCCCTGTTGGGGCCTGTACAGCGCAGGAGTTTTTTTTGCTGCTGTCAGGTTCTTCTTTTACTGCTTGCTATCACCGACTTTTTTATTACTGACCGCTCGTATGGCCGTCTTGCGTCGATTCTTTACAGGCCTCCCCTGTTTGAGGCCTGCGCTGGATATCTAAGAAGAGAACTATATGAAAATAATTCTCATCTGATTGTTTTATGCTGCAAAATATTAGGCCGGAAAGTATCAAATGGCGTAAACGTGCGCCAATACATTTTGCAAATTTGTTAAGCAATTCTCTTTTACGGTGAGTACCGTATCGTTGAGGGCAGCCCTGCCAGACATCGAATATCAGTAAAAGAACATGATATTCAACAGGATAGAGAAAATTTTCTCTACAAGCGCGTCGCTGCGCTATCATCGAGTGACTTTGTACAAAAATTTAACAACTGGTTATTATTTAGCACATTCGTCTAGGGGAATGTTGAAATTACTAATATCATTTCGGTTATCTCTCAGCAAGCCCAAGAGTATCATGTGAGTAAAATAACAGAGCGATCGAAGATTTTCTGTGCAGGCGGGTTGAGGCGGAATTAATAACCTATTGAAATACAAGCAATGAACATTATTAGTAGAATTTATTATGATATGTGAGCATTTCAACTTTAGTTATATGATTTGCTGATAATCACGTAAAAAAACGGAGCCGTCGCTCCGTCCTTTCATATGAAGTATTAATGCAATAAACCGGGGAAAATGCTTTTAATACCCGTGACGATGAATTCGATCCCTAACGCCATCAGCAACAGGCCCATGATACGCGTAATGACGTTGATGCCCGTTTGACCCAGCAAGCGCACCAGCCAGGGTGCCATGCGGAACACTCCCCAACAGCAGAGCGCAAAAATGGCAATAGCCACTGAAAAGCCAATCAGGTGCATCAGGCTATGGTAACGCGTCCCCCAGACGATGGTTGAACTGATTGCTCCCGGACCGGCCATCAGCGGTAAGGCCAGCGGCACTACGCCAATGCTTTCGCGGATAGCGGTTTCTGACTTCTCTTGTTTATTCTGCTTATCCTCGCCCAGCTTACCGCTGATCATGGACATGGCGATGGTCACCACCAGGATCCCGCCGGCAATACGGAATGAATCAATGGAAATCCCGAACAGCTGAAGAATCGTGTCGCCGAGAAAAAGAGAGGTCAACAATATGATCGCTACCGACAGGTTAGCGGTGAGGTTGGTTTTGTTCCTGGCCGCCGCTGTCTGGTAACTCGTCATACTAATGAAGACAGGAATGATCCCCACCGGGTTGACCAGGGCAAACAAACCAATAAAAAATTTAAAATACGTTGGAAAATCAAAGAGCGTTTGGATCACGTTTTGCTCCGCTTATACACATGCCCTGGACTGACAATTTGTCGTGAGAAATCGCGCTGAAGATACCCTTTTTATCAGCATACTTCACTTGAAATCTGTACCAAAACGTTATCATTTCAGGATGTTAAACATATGTATAATCAATGATAGCGCTGCTTCCAATACTTACGTAATTATTTAACACTGGAAAAATCAGCACGAAATAACCCTGCTGAAAGGTATCAGCTTGGGGGGAAATTGACACAGATCATGATTTTCGTACTCAGAAGTGAGTAATCTTGGTTACACCCCCAGGGAGGTCACCTGACAAAAAGGGATGATGCTAAGGTAAGGCTCTTTTAGTAAATTAGTGTGCTGACGCAGAAAGTAACTCTTTGTTTTACTTTGTGTTACGCAAGTCGTATCGGCTCTGTCTATACTGTGTGACGTATCGAGCGCTGGTTTACTAAAAGAGTTTAAACATTATCAGGAGAGCATTATGGCTGTTACTAATATCGCTGAACTGAACGCCCTCGTCGAGCGCGTTAAAAAAGCCCAGCGTGAATATGCCAATTTCACCCAAGAACAGGTTGATAAAATCTTCCGCGCGGCCGCACTGGCTGCTGCAGATGCTCGAATCCCTCTCGCTAAAATGGCCGTTGCCGAATCCGGCATGGGTATCGTGGAAGATAAAGTGATTAAAAACCACTTCGCTTCCGAGTATATCTACAACGCCTATAAAGATGAGAAAACCTGTGGCGTGCTGTCCGAAGACGACACCTTCGGTACCATCACCATCGCTGAACCTATCGGCATCATCTGCGGTATTGTTCCGACCACTAACCCAACGTCTACTGCAATCTTCAAATCACTGATTAGCCTGAAGACTCGTAACGCAATCATCTTCTCTCCACACCCACGTGCGAAAGACGCGACTAACAAAGCTGCAGATATCGTCCTGCAAGCGGCTATTGCTGCGGGTGCACCAAAAGACCTGATCGGCTGGATCGACCAACCTTCTGTTGAGCTCTCCAACGCGCTGATGCATCACCCGGACATTAACCTGATTCTGGCGACCGGTGGTCCAGGCATGGTTAAAGCCGCATACAGCTCCGGTAAACCTGCTATCGGCGTGGGCGCGGGTAACACCCCTGTTGTTATCGATGAAACCGCTGATATCAAACGTGCTGTCGCGTCTGTGCTGATGTCTAAAACCTTCGATAACGGCGTGATCTGTGCATCTGAACAGTCTGTTGTGGTCGTGGATTCCGTATATGACGCGGTTCGCGAACGTTTCGCCAGCCACGGCGGCTACCTGCTGCAGGGCAAAGAGCTGAAAGCAGTTCAGGACATCATCCTGAAAAATGGCGCGTTGAACGCCGCTATCGTGGGTCAGCCAGCCTACAAAATTGCTGAACTCGCAGGCTTTACCGTTCCGGCAACAACCAAAATCCTGATCGGTGAAGTGAAAGTTGTTGATGAAAGCGAGCCGTTTGCTCACGAAAAACTGTCTCCTACGCTTGCCATGTACCGTGCGAAAGATTTCGAAGATGCGGTTGAGAAAGCAGAGAAGCTGGTTGCCATGGGCGGTATCGGTCACACCTCTTGTCTGTACACTGACCAGGACAACCAGCCAGAGCGTGTTGCTCACTTCGGTCAGATGATGAAAACTGCGCGTATCCTGATCAACACCCCTGCTTCTCAGGGTGGTATCGGTGACCTGTACAACTTTAAACTCGCACCTTCCCTGACTCTGGGTTGTGGTTCCTGGGGTGGTAACTCCATCTCTGAAAACGTTGGTCCGAAACACCTGATCAACAAGAAAACCGTTGCTAAGCGAGCTGAAAACATGTTGTGGCACAAACTTCCGAAATCTATCTACTTCCGCCGTGGCTCCCTGCCAATCGCGCTGGATGAAGTGATTACTGATGGCCACAAACGTGCGCTCATCGTGACTGACCGTTTCCTGTTTAACAACGGCTACGCTGACCAGATCACCTCCGTGCTGAAAGCGGCTGGCGTCGAAACTGAAGTATTCTTCGAAGTTGAAGCTGACCCAACCCTGAGCGTTGTACGTAAAGGTGCTGAACTGGCTAACTCCTTCAAACCAGATGTGATTATCGCACTGGGTGGTGGTTCCCCAATGGACGCCGCGAAAATCATGTGGGTTATGTACGAGCATCCAGAAACGCACTTCGAAGAACTGGCGCTGCGCTTTATGGACATCCGTAAACGTATCTACAAGTTCCCGAAAATGGGCGTAAAAGCGAAAATGATCGCGGTCACCACCACTTCCGGTACCGGTTCAGAAGTTACGCCATTCGCGGTAGTAACCGACGATGCAACAGGTCAGAAATACCCACTGGCTGACTATGCGCTGACGCCAGACATGGCTATCGTTGATGCGAACCTGGTCATGGAGATGCCGAAGTCACTGTGTGCATTCGGTGGTCTGGATGCGGTGACTCACGCCCTGGAAGCTTACGTTTCTGTGCTGGCGTCTGAGTTCTCAGACGGTCAGGCCCTGCAGGCTCTGAAACTGCTGAAAGAAAACCTGCCAGCGTCTTACAACGAAGGCTCTAAAAACCCTGTAGCACGTGAACGTGTCCACAGTGCAGCAACCATCGCCGGTATCGCGTTTGCCAACGCCTTCCTGGGTGTTTGCCACTCAATGGCGCACAAACTGGGCTCACAGTTCCACATTCCTCACGGTCTTGCGAACGCCCTGTTGATCAGCAACGTTATCCGTTATAACGCTAACGACAACCCAACCAAGCAGACGGCTTTCAGCCAGTACGACCGTCCACAAGCCCGTCGTCGCTATGCTGAAATCGCTGACCACCTTGGTCTGAGCGCACCGGGCGACCGCACTGCTGCGAAGATTGAGAAACTGCTGGCATGGCTGGAAAGCCTGAAGGCTGAACTGGGTATTCCTAAATCAATCCGTGAAGCGGGCGTACAGGAAGCTGACTTCCTCGCTCACGTAGACAAACTGTCTGAAGATGCATTCGATGACCAGTGTACTGGTGCTAACCCGCGCTACCCACTGATCTCCGAGCTGAAACAGATTCTGCTGGATACCTACTACGGTCGTGAGTTCAAAGAAGGTGACGTTGCCGCTGTGAAAACAGAAGCCGCAGTCATCAAAGCTGACAAGAAAGCGAAGAAAAGCGCTTAATTGACAGCCGCAGATGAAAAACCCGCCTTAATGGCGGGTTTTTTTATGTCTGAATAATAAGACTGACGTTATTTTCTGTTGTCGTGCTGAATCGCCGTCAGCGAGCCTACAGACAACGCTTCTTTATAATGCTTACGGCAGACCGAAACATAGCGTTCATTGCCGCCTATCACCACCTGCTCGCCATCTGCATAAGGTTTCCCGGACTGGTCGATACGAAGCACCATACTCGCTTTACGACCGCAGAAGCAGATCGTTTTCAGTTCGACAAGTTTATCCGACCAGGCGAGCAAATACTGGCTCCCTTCAAAAAGCTCCCCGCGGAAATCCGTACGCAGGCCGTAACAGAGCACGGGGATATCAAGCTCATCGACCACCTCTGACAGGGCATGGACCTGTTCACGCGTCAGAAACTGGCTCTCATCGACCAGTACGCAGTGAATGGGCTGTGCCGCATGTTCTGCACGAATGTCTTCAAACAGATCGGTTTTCGGGTTAAACAGCCTGGCAGGCGACGAGAGCCCTATTCTGGAGCTCACCTTCCCTGCGCCAAAGCGATCGTCAATTTCAGCCGTATAAACAACGGTACGCATCCCGCGTTCCTGGTAATTGTACGAGGATTGCAGCAGCGCGGTGGATTTCCCGGCATTCATTGCCGAATAGTAGAAATAAAGTTGTGCCATTGGCCGTAAAACCCTAATCAATGTGTAATATTCCCGATGAGTCATTGTACCATATTTTGTCCGGTCATCAGCGATGCAGCGCACAGAGGATGCGGTTCAGTGCCGCGTTCAGTACCTTCTTTTATGAAAATAACCCGTTAAAACATGAAGTAAACCCATTCAGCCACGCCAATATGTTATAAGTTAAGCCAAACATAACACTTCTTTTTATAGTGGAATCCCGACCCTTTAAAATTCACTATTTATTAACTATTTCAGGCTTAACACCAGGGGTGAGAACTAATACAAAAGGCTGATATTTCTCCGCCGCAACTATAATTCCTGCGGGAAATGTCACAAAAAAAAGACGCAATCGACCGGGTCAAGCAGGTTCCGGTGATAACAACCGAGACAGTGGAGTGGTGGAATTTAAGTTAGCGTAATTAATAATAGCGGCATTATTTAGTATTTTTTGAATTCCTTACATTCCTGGCTATTGCACATCTGAATTTATGGCTCTATTATTAGGTCAACAAACCACCCCCCATTATAAGTTTGAGATTACTACAATGAGCGAAGCACTTAAAATTCTGAACAACATCCGTACTCTTCGTGCGCAGGCAAGAGAATGCACCCTCGAAACGCTTGAAGAAATGCTGGAAAAATTAGAAGTTGTAGTTAATGAACGTCGCGAAGAAGAAAGCGCTGCTGCGGCTGAAATCGAAGAACGTACTCGTAAACTGCAGCAATATCGTGAAATGCTGATTGCTGATGGTATCGATCCAAATGAATTGCTGAACAGCATGGCTGCCGCTAAAACCGGTACTAAAGCTAAGCGTGCTGCCCGTCCTGCTAAATATAGCTACGTTGATGAGAACGGCGAAACTAAAACCTGGACTGGCCAGGGTCGTACTCCTGCTGTTATCAAGAAAGCGATGGATGAGCAGGGTAAACAGCTGGACGACTTCCTGATCAAGGATTAATCGAGCCTCATTCAGAAAAATCCCGCATATTGCGGGATTTTTTTTAACCTAAATTTGTCACAAACATCCTCTTACACTCTGTCATAAAGCATTATTTAGCAATTTCATCGACTGTACTTTCAGACAGGTTTTCGGGAGTGTTATGGGCATAAAAAAACCGGTGGGCAACGCCTCACCGGTTTCGAACATTTACAACCGTGGCTTATTTCTTAATACCTACGCTCTCTTTGAGCCAGGTTTTAAATTCTTCGCCAAGGGTATTGTGGCGGATACCATATTCAACAAACGCCTGCATATAACCGAGCTTATTACCGCAGTCATGGCTCTTACCTTTCATATGGTAGGCCTCAACGGTCTCTTTCTCGATCAGCATATCGATGGCATCCGTCAGCTGGATCTCATCACCCGCTCCTGGAGGCGTTTTAGCCAGCAGAGGCCAGATTTCAGCACTCAGGACATAGCGACCTACAACAGCAAGGTTTGAAGGCGCGACATCGGCTTTAGGCTTCTCTACGACGCCCACCATTGGCACACTCTCACCCGGCTCCAGGTTAACGCCTTTGCAGTCAACCACACCGTATGCCGTTACGTCTTCAACAGGCTCAACCATAATCTGGCTGCTGCCGGTTTCGTCGAAACGTTTGATCATTTCAGCCAGGTTATCCTGAGAAAGATCGGATTCGTATTCATCCAGAATAACGTCAGGCAGAATTACCGCTACAGGCTCATCACCCACGACAGGGTGCGCGCACATAACAGCGTGGCCCAGACCTTTAGCCAGCCCCTGACGAACCTGCATAATGGTGACGTGTGGAGGGCAAATAGACTGAACTTCTTCTAACAGCTGACGCTTAACACGCTTTTCCAGCATGGCTTCCAGTTCAAAGCTTGTATCGAAATGGTTTTCGATAGAGTTTTTAGATGAATGCGTAACCAGCACAATTTCAGTGATGCCGGCTGCGATACATTCATTCACGACATACTGGATTAATGGCTTATCAACCAGAGGCAGCATCTCTTTAGGAATCGCCTTAGTTGCTGGTAACATCCTGGTCCCCAATCCCGCTACCGGGATAACGGCCTTTCTGACTTTCGAATTTAGGGCAGCCATTCAAATTCTCCTGAGCTGTTCAAGTTTTGAACTTTTATGCAATAAATAACGCGTTGAGTATATCAGCCTCACCCCGCAGTCCGGGTCTGAAAAGAACGCGTTGCCGATCAATTAGGATAAATACGCATGAAACCGGGCAGCGATAGTAGCACTCCCCGTAAAACACAGGTAAAGCAATCTTAAAATGACGATCCAATTGCTTATTCCGTGGACAACATTAAGCGTAACCGCCCCCCGGCACCCCAAATTTGGCACTGCCACGAGGAACAGCGGTGGCTAATTTGATTAAGATACGCCGTTCCCAACGTCCCAAGCGGTACACCGTTACTCACCTGAATATGGTGTTCACCGGTATTCAGTGATGCATTGAGACCGGCTGAAACGAGGATTAGATTTTTTAAACCGCTATGGTAATAGCCAACCAATAGCGGGAACTGTCCAGGCAGATTGGCCTGACGAAAAAGCTGGTTTACCTGTTTAAGTAAACTGCCTAACTCAGGCAACCGTTGCCCCTGATGGGATAACTGTTCCTGCAACAAACCATTAAATAGCGCACGAAGAAGTAACGCCGCTAATACACCGTTATCCCCCGCCCGGGTGACATCCAGAGAATAAAACGCAAGATCGGAATCTGACAGTGGCGCAATATCCAGCACCAGTCCTGGCTGGTCAGCGGCCACCAGCTGCCGATAATTTACGCGACAGTGTGAAATTGTTTGCTGGACGGGTGGCTGGAGTTCTTGCAACAGTTTCGCCGCGGCAGGCGGATTACTTACCAGCGCGTCCCAGTCCTGGAAAAGACGCTCCTCTTCCTCTACCCGGGAATTAAACATATTCGGATAAAGGCACGCCAGGACCGTTTCTCGCAGCCGGTGCAAATCTTTGACCGGCTTAAGCAGGATATCCTGTACCCCAAGACGTAATGCTTTTGCAATGTCCGCCATGTTCTCGGTGGCAGAGATCACCAGAATCGGCGTTTGATTGCCTTCGTTACGCAGATGTTCAACCAGCTTCAGTCCATTCATGCGCGGCATCGCAATGTCGCAAATCATCAAATCGGGCGTAATGCTGATCATTTTTTCCAGGGCGTCGATGCCATCTTCAGCCAGCGACGTCATTGCGCCGAGCGAGGATAACCACGAATCCAGTAGCGATCGGAAAACGGGCTCGTCTTCAACAATCAAAATGTGTTTTCCGGCCAATGGCTGCGTCATGGTTCCTCCCCTGGCTGACAGTAACTAAATAGTGGCATGCGATCGGCACTATCGCCTGTCAGATTTTGCTGAAGTAGTCAAAAAAAGGTGCTTAACGTGCGGTCTGCACAAAAGGCAACAATTCGTCCATTTTCTTTTCGACGGCTAACGAGCCCGCTGCGATGGCGGCCTCAGCCCGATGGAAATCAAGGGTAGAGATTTGCGGACAGTACGGCTGAATAAGAATATCCGGAGGATCGCCTGCCATACGGTTACGTTTAAGGCGGTTCTCGAGAACCTGAATTGACGTGGTCATGATTTCAATCGCCGTCGGCGCGGCAACCGAACGACGCGCGGCCAGACGCCCGATTCTTCCGCGCAGGCGTTCATGCCAGGCCAGTTTCTCGCCCTCAGCATCTTCGCTCTGGAGATTGACCGGCATGAGATCCTGTTGCATCAGGTGGGCATCGTGCTGCAAGTCGACGGCAATCACGATGTCCGCCCCCATAGCACGCGTCAGAGAGATGGGAACCGGGTTAACGACGCCACCATCGACAAGCCAGTAACCGTTGTGTGGGACAGGCGCCATGAGTCCCGGCATACTGCAGGAGGCACGCACGGCAAGATGGATATCGCCTTCGGTGAGCCAGAGCTCGCGTCCTGTGCTGAGGTTTGTCGCGACGGCGCCGAAAGGCATCTGACAATCAGTGAAGTCTTCGAGAGGCATAACCTGGCGGAACTGGTTAAAGACGCGTTCGCCGCGCAGCAGTCCACCACGCTGCCAGGAGAGGTCCATCAGACGCAGCACGTCCCAGTAGCTGAAGGAGCGCACCCATGTCTCGAGCTCCGGAAGCTTCCCGCACGCGTAAGCGGAGCCGACAAGCGATCCGATTGAACACCCTGCAACAATATCGACGGTAATGCCCATCTGATTTAAGGCATTAATCACGCCGATGTGCGACCATCCCCGGGCGGCCCCTGAACCCAGCGCCAGCCCAATTTTAACCTTTCTCATTAGTCCTGTTTTACTTCCCCTGGATTCCTGACATAGCGTCAACGCAACGCCTCAGTTAACATAGTGCTACCCGAAGCGTTTTACGCCTTTATATTTTGTTCCAGGAAGAGAATCGTGTCTCAACTCTGCCCTTGTGGTAGCGCTCTGGAGTATAGCCTATGTTGCCAGCGATATCTTTCTGGCGATCAGGTTGCACCAGACCCGTCACACCTTATGCGTTCACGGTACACTGCTTTTGTGATCAAAGACGCAGACTATCTGATTAAAACCTGGCATCCATCCTGCCGCGCAGCCGATTTCAAACAGGACATCGAAGCCGGGTTTGCGAACACGCAGTGGCTCGGCCTCACCGTCTATGAATCCTCTCCAGGCAGTCATGTGGATGAAGGTTACGTCAGTTTTGTTGCCCGTTTTACCGAGAATAATAAACCGGGTGCCATTATCGAGCGTTCCCGGTTCTTAAAGGAAAGCGGGCAATGGTATTATATTGACGGAACGCGCCCACAGTTTGGTCGTAACGATCCCTGCCCTTGTGGTTCAGGTAAAAAATTTAAAAAGTGTTGCGGGCAGTAATGCCTGACAACCCAGACTTCGCAAATACAAACAGGATTTCCCGGCGATGCAATCATTACAACGTAAAGTTCTGCGCACCATCTGTCCCGATCAAAAAGGGCTGATCGCACGAATTACCAACATTTGCTACAAACATGAACTGAATATCGTGCAGAACAACGAGTTCGTTGACCACCGTACCGGCCGCTTCTTCATGCGTACCGAACTGGAAGGTATTTTCAACGACACCACGCTGCTGGCCGATCTGGACAGCGCGCTTCCGGAAGGCTCCGTACGCGAGCTGACCCCTGCGGGCCGACGCCGCATCGTGATCCTGGTGACCAAAGAAGCACACTGCCTGGGTGACCTGCTGATGAAGGCCAACTACGGCGGTCTGGACGTTGAAATTGCTGCCGTGATTGGCAACCACGAGACGCTGCGTACGTTGGTCGAGCGCTTTGATATTCCGTTCGAGCTGGTCAGCCATGAAGGCCATACCCGCGAAGAGCACGACGATCTGATGGCGCAGGCCATTGAAGCGCATAACCCGGACTATGTGGTGCTGGCGAAATACATGCGCGTGTTAACGCCATCTTTCGTGGCGCGTTTCCCGAACAAGATCATCAACATCCACCACTCGTTCCTGCCGGCCTTTATTGGCGCGCGTCCATACCACCAGGCCTACGAGCGCGGCGTGAAGATCATCGGCGCGACAGCCCATTACGTGAATGACAACCTGGACGAAGGTCCCATCATCATGCAGGACGTGATTCATGTGGATCACACCTACACCGCTGAGGACATGATGCGCGCAGGTCGTGACGTTGAGAAGAATGTGTTAAGCCGCGCGCTGTATCAGGTGCTGGCTCAGCGAGTCTTCGTTTACGGCAACAGAACCATCATTCTTTAATCTTTCGGAAAATGAATTGATTAGCTTTGCGCCTTTACGGATAAAAAGCAGGCAAACAACTTCGTTTCCCTAAAGGAATGCTTTACAGGGGCGTCTCATTTGATATGATGCGCCCCGCTTCCAGCAGGAAGCAGGCCAGTAAAAAGCATTACCCCGTGGTGGGGTTCCCGAGCGGCCAAAGGGAGCAGACTGTAAATCTG
>OLFS01000430.1_pt1 | contig 40436 bp, 40 predicted proteins | sample 1605491 | NCBI WGS metagenome assembly OLFS01 (sample SAMEA3888921, study PRJEB22519) | human gut metagenome | biome: human gut; feature: human-associated habitat; material: faeces | place: Denmark | collected 2011 | reverse complement strand
CCTCTAGTATTCAACCCTAAGCGGATACTAAAAAAATTAATAAATGAGCAATAAAAAACCTTATACATCAAAATTAATAGGCATGAAATATCTATATAAAAACCACCCGCATAACGGGTGGTTTTTTCATTATCTCAGAATGAACCCGAGAAATTTAACTCACAACAATCAAACCAACGGTGGCGTGCGTGGCGGCACCTTGCGCTTGCTGCCGGTGGACTCGAAGGCCGAGGCGAAGCGCAGCAGGTTGTTGTCGTCATAGGCGCGGCCGGCGAAGGTCAGGCCCACCGGCATACCGATATCAGCCATCACCCCCATGGGGACGGTGACGGTCGGCACGCCGAGGTGGCGAATGGCGAGGTTGCCGTTGGCAACCCAGATGCCGTTGCTCCAAGCGATATCGGCAGAGGCCGGATTCACATCCGCATCAGCCGGGGCGACGTCGGCGACGGTGGGGAACAGCACGGCGTCGAGCTTGAGCCCATCCATCCAGTCCTCGAGATCCAGCTTGCGGGTCTTCTCCAGACCGCGCAGGCCGTCCGGCACTGTGGGGATCTCGTCAAAGCGCTTGATGCCGCGCTTGGCCATATTGACGTACTCGTCCATGCCCGCCGCCAGATCGCCCTCGCGGTTCGGCAGGGTGCCCGGATCGTGGGGGAAGATCTTCGGCCCATCGACATCGGCCAGCTTGTTCAACTTGGGATCACCGTTGGCGCGCAGGAAGTCGTCGAACGCCCAGCCGGAGAGTTCCCACAGCTCGTCGTTGAGAAACTCCGGGCTCACGATGCCGCGATTGAATACGGTCGGCGCGCCGGGTCTGTCCCCTTCGCAGTTGGAGACCAGCGGGAAGTCCACTTCGATAACTTCGGCGCCAGAAGCTTCCAACGCCTTGCGCGCATCTTCCCAGAGGGCGATCACGGTCTCGCGGGTATGGATGCGCTGACCGGTCGGGCCGCCGATACCGGGGTTTTCGCTGGTGCCGGCCAGTTCATCCTTGTTGATAAACATGCGCGGCACGCCGAGGCGCTTGCCCTTGAGGGCATCGGCCTTGGCAGCCAGATCCAGATAGGAAGCCGGACGCACCTCGGAGGCCTTGGGCAGTTGTACCCAGGGCTGCATGCGCCACAGATCGCCACGGGTATCGGCATCGTCGGCGACCACTACATCGAGCACTTCCAGCAGATCGTTCATGGTGCGGGCATAGGGCACCACCACATCCATGGTCGGAGTCAGCGGCCAGTTGCCGCGCACCGAGATGACGCCACGGGACGGGGTGTAGGCACACAGACCGTTGTTGGAGGCAGGGCCACGGCCGCTCGACCAGGTCTCTTCCGCCAGACCAAAGGCGGAGAAGCTGGCGGCGGTGGCGGTACCGGCGCCGTTGGAAGAGCCGGAGGCAAACGGCGCGGTCAGGTAGTCGGCGTTGTAGGGGCTCTCGGCACGGCCATAGACGCCGCGCTGCATGCCGCCATTGGCCATTGGCGGCATATTGGTTTTGCCAAGGCAGATGGCACCGGCGGCGCGCAGCCGCTCAACGGTAAAGGCATCGCGCTGGGCCACCAGATCCTTGAAGGCCGGGCTGCCGGAGGCGGCGGTCAGCCCCTTGACCAGATAGCTGTCTTTGGCGGTGTAGGGGATGCCGTCGAGCGGCCCCAGGGTCTCGCCACGGGCACGGCGGGCATCGGAAGCCTCGGCCTCTTTCAGCGCATCGGGATTGACGACCACCACAGCGTTGAGTTTGGTGGCTGTCTCGGGGCCGTTATAGGCCTCGATACGGGCCAGATAGGCCTTGACCAGTTCGACCGCTGTGGTGCGGCCTGATTCAAGCGCGGCACGCAGCTCGGCAATGGAAACCTCGGTCACTTCGATCATGGGGATCTCCTGTAAAAGGGTGACTGTTTGTCATGATGATCGCCGCATCAGCGCCAGCGACCATCACACTATCAAGGGATAAAACCCCACTGAGTGGGGTTTGGAATACTCACCGGAACCGGTTCTTATTTGCCGGAGGGGATCTGCTGGGTAATGCAGTGAATATTGCCACCGCCCAGCAGGATCTCGCGGGCCGGCACGCCGATCACGGTGTGGTCGGGGAAGATCTCTTCCAGAATGCGCTGGGCTTCGCCATCGGTGGCGGCATCCAGCAGCGGATAGACGATGCGATCGTTGGTGATGAGGAAGTTCACATAGGAACCGGCCAGACGACCTTCTGCCTCGCGCGGCACACCGCTGCCACTCTCGACACCGGCAGACTCCTCTTCAGTGCAGAACAGCGGGCCCGGCTGGGGCAGCTTCCACACTTTCAGCTTGCGCCCCTTGGCATCGACCGCCGCTTCCAGCACCTTGAGGGCGGCCACGGAGCGGGCGTACTGGGGATCGTTCTGGTCGTCAGTCCAGTGCAGGGCAACTTCACCCGGACGCACGAAGCAACACATGTTGTCGATGTGGCCGTCGGTTTCATCCATATAGACGCCTTCGTCCAGCCAGATAAAGCGGGTGACGCCCAGATAGTCGCGCAAGTGCGCTTCGATCTGCTCTTTGGTCAGGTGCGGGTTGCGGTTTTCGTTGAGCAGGCACTCGGCGGTGGTCAGGCAGGTACCTTCGCCATCGACGTGGATGGAGCCCCCTTCCAGAATGAGCGGCGCGTCGTAGCGAGCCATGCCGTGCTGGGCCAGCATCTGGGCAGCGACCTCTTCATCCTGATTCCACGGGTAGTAGAGACCGCCCTTGTGGCCGCCCCAGGCGTTGAAGCCCCAATCCACCCCACGGCACTCGCCGGCCGCGTTGGTGACGATGGTGGGGCCGGTATCGCGGGCCCAGCAGTCATCGCTGTTCATTTCGACCAGGGTCACATGGGCGGGCATGATGGCGCGGGCCTGCTCCATAAACTGGGCTGGCACCCCCATAAAGACCGGGGTGGCTTGCCCGATGGCATCCGCCACCTTGGCGAAGGTCTCTTGCGCGAAGCGACCGGCTACGCGCCAGTTGTCCGGGCGAAACGGCCAGATCATCCAGACGGCCTGCTGGTGCTCCCACTCGGCGGGCATGGTGAAGCCGTCGGCGGCCGGCGTGGAGTTAATGGTCTTGATGCTCATCGCAAGGCTCCTTGCATGGATTGAGGCCCCCGTTTACGCCCGATGCGGCGCGGGAACCCGGAAAAATAAGAGTGGGTCGCAGATTAAGACGTTGCGCCCCCATCCATCAAATGAATAGGATGGATTGTCCCATAAACACGGCGAATAATCCCCCCATGAAACTGCACCAGCTCGACCTCAATCTGCTGCTCGCGTTTGACGCCCTGATGACGCAGGGCAGCGTCACCCGCGCCGCCGAAGCGCTCTTTATCAGCCAGCCCGCCATGAGCCACTCCCTTAACCGGCTGCGCACCTTTCTCGGCGACCCGCTCCTGGTGCGCACCCCGCAGGGGATGCTGCCGACCCCGCGCGCCCAGCGGCTGCATCTCGGGGTGCAGCAGGCACTGCGGCTGCTGGAGCAGCAGCTCACCGAAGAAGAAGAGTTCGAGCCGAGCCAGTCAAAGCGGCGCTTCGTGCTCTGCACCACAGATTACGTGGAGTGCGTGCTGATCCCGCCGCTTATTCAGCGGCTCAGACGGCTGGCGCCCGGGGTCACCATCGAGATCCGCATCCTGCGCGACACCCTGCCCGAAGCCGAGCTGGCGAGCGGCGAGATCGATCTGGTGCTGGGCTTTGACGAGTACATGCAGGTGCCGGGGTATCTGGGCAAAGAGACCTGGCTCACCGAGCCGCTGGCCGGACTGGTACGTGCCGATCTGCCTATTGCCAAATCGGCCCCCGCCGGTACCGAGGATGACCCCTCCCGATGGCAGGAGCGCATCACCCTGCAGCAGCTCATCGCCATGCCCCATGTGTTCCACTCGCCGCTGGGCACCTCGGAGGCGAGCCTCGACCGCTATCTGAAGAGTCAGGGCTTTAGCCGCACCATCTCGGTCAACAGCCAGAGTTATATGTCCGCCGCCGCTATCGTCAGCCAGAGCGATCACCTCTTGGTGCTGCCCAGCATGGTGGCCGAGCTGCTCGCCACCCACTGGCCGCTGAAAAGCCTGCCGCTGCCCGAGGACGTGCCCGACTACCACCTCAACTGCGTCTGGCACCCCGTGCACGCCCAGCAACCGGCGCTGGTATGGCTAAAAGATTTGATGAAAGAGATAGTGGGGCCGAGGTAAGACCGCGGCGTCTGGCATACCCCATCGACGCATACGCAACAACCGGCGCAGGTGTGGCTCAAGGATTTGATGAAGGAGCTTGTTGGCCGACCACGATGCCCAAACCGAACCGCGATCAATTCCCTCTCCCTCCGGGAGAGGGTTAGGGTGAGGGCTGCTTCTGCTCCCTCCCCCTCATCCCCAACCCTTCTCCCGCAAGGGGAGAAGGGAGCAGTTACGCTACCACTTGCAGCATCGCTGACAACCATTCAGCCAGTCTGCCAGCCAGCTAAGCGACTCCCAATACATTCGAAAAATTATCGCCATCTGCTTATCACCCAATCCAGCTGACCCAGCTCGAATAAGACAATAAGCGCAGTGGTGATCAGTCCAATCCCAACCACAACTCGACCTGTGCCCTCTCCCATTGGGAGAGGGCTAGGGTGAGGGGACACAATACCCAACCGGTAAACAGATGGGAAGCTGGCTATATCTATAGGGCGATACGGAGCAGGGACAATTTATGGAGAGTAACCTCTTTGCCAAGCGACTGAGACGAGATGCCACACAGGCAGAGCAGAAACTGTGGCAACAGTTGCGCAATCGCCGTCTGGCGGGGCTGAAATTTCGCCGCCAAATGCCCATCGGCCCCTATGTGGTGGATTTCATCTGCCTTGAACAGGGATTGGTCATCGAAGTGGATGGTTCGCAACATGGAACACTAGCGAACCAGATGCATGATGAGGCTCGGACAGCCTATCTCAATCAGCAGGGATTTCAGGTGATACGAGTGTGGAATAACGATGTGCTGAGTCGGATGGAGGTCGTACTGGCCCATATTTGGCTCTCATTGCGCTGAGCAGAGCCCTCCCCCTCATCCCCAACCCTTCTCCCGCAAGGGGAGAAGGGAGCAAACAACCCGGCGCGTGTGGCATCCCCGGAAACAACCATGGCTCCCGCAGGAGCCATGGTTGTTTCCGGACGCGCGTTACGCCCGCAGGGCCCGCATCAGCTGGGCGACTACGTCATCGAGCAGGGGGCGATCGGGGCGGCACTGGGCGAAGGTGACCAACCCTTGCAGGTTGATCAGCAGCAGTGCTGTGAGGGTGTGGATATTGCTATCCGGCGCCAGCTCGCCCTTGGCCTGCGCCTGCGTCAGCAACTCGGCCAGATCCTGCTCCAGCTCGCCATAGATCCCCTTGACCCGCTGGGTCAGCTCCTCATCCTGCTCGCTCAGCTCCATCATGGTGCGAGTCACCAGACAGGAGCCGCAGAGCGCCTCCCCTACAATCCGGTCGAGATAGGCCGCAAGGCCCGCCAGCGGGCTCGGGTTGTCGAGCAGGGAGCGGCGCAGGGTGCGTTTACCCTCGACATAGTGATCCACCGCCGCCAGCAGCAGGCCGCGCTTGTTGCCAAAGGCGCCGTAGATGCTGCCCGGATGGAGGCCGGTGGCAGCCACCAGCTCCTGCATGGTGGTCTTGGCATATCCCTTGGCGCGAAACGCTTCCATGGCATTTCGCAGTACCTCGTCCCGATCAAACTCGGCTATGCGCATGGTTCCTCCCGTGGGAAATGGTTCACCGGCAAGGGGCAACAGGGCCCGCCGATAAAGAGTGGCTGGAAAGGGCGGCAAGTTTACCCCAGCCGCCCGCTCGGGCCAACCTTCTTGAACGCGCATTCAAAAAAAGCTTGCGCCCGACGCAAAAAACGTCTTGAATGCACGTTCAAGAATAACCCGTTCAGGACAACCTATCATGAATACCCTGTTTCAGCCGTATCGACTCAATGACACTCTGACCCTGGCCAACCGTTTCATGATGGCCCCGCTCACCCGCTGCATGGCAGGCCCAGGTCTGGTGCCGACCGAGCAGATGGCTGCCTATTACGGCCGCCGCGCCGACATCGGCCTGATTGTTTCCGAGGCCGTCATCATCCGCCCCGACGCGCAGGGCTACCCCAATACCCCTGGCCTCTTCACCCAGGCGCAGATCGATGGCTGGAAGAAAGTCACCAGCGCCGTACATGCCAAAGGCGGCAAGATCTTCGCCCAGCTGTGGCACGTAGGTCGCCTCTCCCACCCCTTCTTCCATCAGGCTGAAGTGTTGGCCCCCTCTGCCGTGGCGCACGAGGGCACTGTGCCCCGCATGCGCGAGCTCACCTATCAGGTGCCGCGCGCCCTGACCGAGGCCGAAATCGCCCAGCTGGTGCAGGATTACGCCCAGGCCGCTGCCAACGCCATCGAGGCGGGCTTTGACGGGGTGGAGATCCACGGTGCCAACGGCTACCTGATCGACCAGTTCCTGCACCACTCCACCAACCTGCGCACCGACAACTACGGTGGCAGCCCGGAAAAGATGAGCCGCTTCGCGCTGGAAGTGGTCGATGCCATCAGCGCCCGTATCGGTGGTGATCGGGTAGGTATTCGCCTCTCCCCGGGTGCCTATGTCCATCTGGCGGGCAGCCCGGAAGATCGCGCCGTGTTCGACTATCTGCTGGGCAAGCTCAACGATCGCCCGCTGGCCTATATCCACCTCGGCATCTTTGATGACAACCTCACCTTCGATTATCTGGGTGGCCGTGCCTCCGACTATCTGCGCGCCCACTACAAGGGCAATCTGGTCGGGGTGGGCAACTACGACGCCGAGCGCGCTGCTGCGGCCATCGAGGCTAACCGCTTCGATCTGGTGGCTATCGGCCGTCCGCTTATCGCCAACCCGGACTACCTCACCAAGGTGAAGAAGGGCGAAGCGCTGGTGCCCTACGCCGACACCATGCTGGCCGAGCTGGTATAACCGCGAAGCCATCGCCAGACGACAGGCAATAAAAAACGAGGGGAGCTGTTGCTCCCCTCGTGCTATCTGGCTGATGCGCTGATCAGTTGGTGCGGGCTTAATTGGTACGGATGCTTAATTGGTACGAAACAGCGCCTCGATGGAGAGCCCCTGGCTCAGCAGGATCTCCCGCAGACGACGCAGCCCCTCCACCTGGATCTGGCGTACCCGCTCGCGAGTCAGACCAATCTCGGCCCCCACATCCTCGAGGGTGGCCGGCTCATAACCCAGCAGACCAAAACGACGGGCCAGCACTTCCCGCTGCTTGGGATTGAGCTCCTCCAGCCAGTGGACAATGCTGCTGCGCATATCATCTTCCTGTGACTCCAGCTCAGGCCCCATGCCGCGCTCGTCGGAGAGCACATCCAGCAGCGCCTTGTCGCGATCGCCACCGATGGGGGTATCCACCGAGGTGATCTTCTCGTTGAGCTTGAGCATGCGATTCACATCGTCCACCGAACGATCCAGCGCGAAGGCGATATCCTCGGCGGTCGGCTCGTGATCGAGACGGTGAGAGAGTTCGCGCGCGGTGCGCAGGTAAACGTTTAACTCTTTGACCACATGAATGGGCAGACGGATGGTGCGGGTCTGGTTCATGATGGCCCGCTCTATGGTCTGGCGGATCCACCAGGTGGCATAGGTAGAGAAACGGAAGCCGCGCTCTGGGTCAAACTTCTCGACCGCGCGGATAAGACCGAGGTTGCCTTCTTCGATAAGATCCAGCAGCACCAGGCCGCGGTTGTTGTAACGGCGGGCGATTTTCACCACCAGTCGCAGGTTGGACTCGATCATGCGCTTGCGGGCGGCTTTGTCACCGCGCAAGGCACGACGGGCGTAGTAGACTTCCTCTTCGGCAGTGAGCAGCGGGGAGAAACCTATCTCCCCCAGATAGAGTTGCGTGGCATCCATCACCTTATTCAGCTCAGGTGCCAGCAACTCATCGGAGATAGTCTCGTCCGCCTCGGCGGCTACCTCCTGCAACTCTTCTACCTCGTGAGATTCGGGTTCAGCGTCAAACTCTAACTCTGCATCCTGCATTACCAGTTGTTCTTGGCTCATGGTGTGTCTCCCTGACGTTACCAGAGTAAGACGGTCTCTCTGGGGTTAACGCTTTGGCAAATAGCTCATCGGATTGATCGACTTGCCTCTGTACCGGATCTCGAAATGCAATCGCACATCCGGCGCGTCCGTGCTACCCATGTTGGCAATGACCGAGCCCCCCTTGACGCTGTCCCCTTCCTTCACCCGCAACTCGTCGTTGTGTGCGTAAGCGGAGAGATAGTCATCATCATGCTTGAGGATAATCAGCTTGCCGTACCCCCTTAAAGCACTGCCAGCGTATACCACTTTACCGCTGCTGGCGGCGTAGACGGGTTGCCCCTTCTGGCCGGCTATGTCGATCCCCTTGTTACCCTGTTCTGCAACAGAGAACCCCTCGACAATCCGGCCTTTTGCGGGCCAGTGCCAAGCAAGTCTCGACTGGGAGTTGTTTATTTTTTGTTCTTTGGACTGAGCGTATTCCTTCGGTGCTGCCGGAGCAACGGATTTCTGAGAGATGAACGGCGTGGTCTGACCAGATCCACTCGGCTCGGCCAACGGACGCGGACCGCTGCTCGGACGGCTCACGGTCACCGGTGTCACGGTTGCCGGACGAGTCGCAGCCACCATCTGGGTCGAACCGCCGCCTGCGGTCTGGACATTGAGCACCTGACCCGGCTGCAGCGCATAGGGGGCACTCAGGTTGTTGCTCTGGGCCAGCGCCTGCGGCGTCATGCCGAACTGGCGGCCGATGCTGCTCAGGGTATCGCCGCGGCGCACCTCATAGGTACCGGCACTGCGGCTGCTGCCAACACTGGCGCTGGAGCCATCGAGTCGCAGACGCTGCCCCGGATAGATGTTGTAGGGCGGGCTGATATTGTTGAGGCTGGCCAGCGACGGCACGTCGTTGCCGGAGTTGAAGGCGATGGAGTAGAGGGTATCGCCCCGCTTCACCACATAGCTGCCGCCCTGAATGGGGGCGCTGACCTGGGCACCGCTTTGGCGAGCCGGAATGGTCGAGACAAACTGCCCCTCATCAACACCATCTACCGGAGCTGCATTTTTACTGGAGGAGCAGGCAAGCAGCAGCCATGACAACACCACGACACTGCTTCCTTGCCAAATACGCGAACGCATAGTGGATCCTTAACGACTAAACCAGAAATAGGCCACCACGGCCAGACCAATACAGAGCCAACCGAGCACATCAACATAGTGCATCAGTTTGCGTTCCATCTTCTCGCCACCCCAGCGCATCAGGCCCGCAACCAGGAAAAAGCGCATGCCACGACCGATGAGGGAGGTGATGATGAAGGGCAGCAGAGCCATTTGCAACAACCCTGCCGTCACGGTAAACACCTTGTAGGGGATAGGGGTGAAGCTGGCAATGAAAATGACCCAGATCCCCCACTGCTCAAACCAGTTGCGAGCGATTTCGATCTTGTCCTGATAGCCCACAGACTCCACCAGTGGCAGCACGACCGGATCCCACAGGGCATAGCCAAGGGCATAGCCAAACAGGGCGCCCAGCACAGAGAAGAGGGTGGCCAGCGTGGCGTAGTGCCACGCCTTGTGGGGCTTGGCGAGCGCCATCGGCGCCAGCATCACATCCACCGGGATCGGCCAGAACACCGACTCGATGAAAGCGGTGATGGAGAGATACCAGGGGGCATGCTTGTGGCGAGCCCACTGCATAACCAGTACGTACAAACGGGAAAACAACTTCACTCAACATCTCCGTCAATCAGGGGAACAAAACGTACCGGCTCCAGAATACGGCTGGTCAGCTGGGATCCGGATCGTTCGATCAGTTGCAGGGTCTGCTGGCTGTCACCCACGGGCAACACCAGTCGACCCCCTTCGGCCAGCTGATCGGTGAGCGCCGTCGGGATCTCGCTCGCCGCGGCCGTCACCAGAATGGCGTCATAAGGTCCCTTATTGGGCCACCCCAGCCAGCCGTTGCCGTGCTTGGCCGAGACATTGTGCAGATCGAGCTGGCGCAGTCGGCGCCGGGCCTGGAACTGCAGCGACTTGATCCGCTCAACGGTATACACATGCTCCACCAGATGGGCGAGGATCGCCGTCTGGTAGCCCGAGCCAGTGCCAATCTCCAGCACATGGGCCGGATTGTTTTGCATCAGCAACTCGGTCATTCGCGCCACCATATAGGGCTGCGAAATGGTCTGGCCGTGGCCGATGGGCAGGGCGGTGTTGTCCCACGCCTTGTGCGCCATGGCCTCGTCCACGAACAACTGGCGCGGCACTTTCGCGATGGTCGCCAGCACGCGAAAATCGCGAATATCCTGCGCAATGAGCTGATTTAACAGGCGCTGTACTATCACACCACCCTCATCCCTGCAGATCTAACCAAGCCCCCAGACCGGCGAGACTGTCATAGGCAGTCATATCGATGGTCAGGGGGGTAATCGAGACATAGCCCTGCTCGATGGCGGCAAAATCGGTGCCTTCACCGGCATCCTGCTGGCTACCGGGGGGGCCGATCCAGTAGATGGGCTGACCACGGGGATCCTCGGTGCAGATCACCGACTCCGCCCGGTGGCGATTGCCAAGGCGGGTGGTCTTGATCCCCTTGATCTGCTCGAGGGGCAAGTCCGGCACGTTGACGTTGAGGATCTGATCGGCAGGCAGGGGGTGTTTCATCAGCCCTTTCACCAGCAGGGCCGCATAGTGGGCCGCCGTGGCGAAGTGGGTCTTGCCTACCAGCGAGATGGCGATGGAGGGGTAGCCAAGATGGCGCCCCTCGGTGGCCGCGGCGACCGTGCCCGAGTAGATGACATCATCTCCCAGGTTGGCACCGTGGTTGATGCCGGCCACCACCATGTCGGGTTCAGGACGCACCAGCTCGTTGACCGCCAGATGCACGCAGTCGGTCGGCGTGCCCTTCACCGCATAGCTCTCGCCCCCATTAAAGCCGTTTTCTGCGATGCGGGTAACCCGCAGCGGTACTTCCAGCGTCAGGGAGTGACTCGCGCCGCTACGGTTGCGATCCGGCGCCACCACAATGACCTCGCCGCAGGCGCGCAGCGCCTCGCTGAGGGCACGAATCCCCTCGGCATGCACACCATCATCATTACTGACCAGAATTCGCATCGGTCTGATTCCTGAAACCGTGATCGGCCTCTTCGGCCTGCATTAACTCGCGCACCACGCTGGTGGCAAACGCGCCCGCCGGCAGGAAGAAGGAGAGGGTCAGCGCCTCGCCATCCAGCTGCCAGCTCATCTGCTCCGGCTTGAGCAGCAGGGGGCGCCTGTCCTGATCCAGCCCGGCTTTCTCCAGCCCGTCACACCAATCGCTGTAAGGAGCCAGCACGCCCTGTTCGAACTCGGCAGCGGCGCCCTGACTGGCCAGACGGCCACGGCCCCACTGGGGCGCGGTGAGCTGCACATCGCCGGAGGCAAGACGCGCTTCCAGCTCGGGGGTCACGCTCTCTTCGCTGAAGATGGAGTGGCTACCCTTGAGCATCACGCAATCACCGGCCAGCAGCTGATGGGCCAGCCCCTGTTCGATACGGGCGCTGACGATGGCGTTGAACAGCATGCTGCGGGCGGCAGAGAGGTAGAGGGAGCGCTTGTTGCGATCCTTGATCCGCTTGCCGGCAAACATCGCCTTGGCCGCTTCCAGGTTGTTGCCATCGCGGCCAAAACGCTGCTCACCATAGTAATTGGGCACACCCTGAGTGGCGATGGCCTGCAGGCGCGCTTCCAGCCCGTCGGCCTGTTCCAGACCGGTGAGACGCAGGGTGAAGTGGTTGCCCTTGAGGTAGCCAACCCGCAATTTGCGGTTGTGACGCCTGGCTTGCAGGATCTGGATGCTGTCGCTCTCGATAACCGACAAGTCCGGTTCAGCCTTGCCTGGCAGGTGAATACCAAACCACTGCTCGGTCACCGCGTGACGATCTTTCAGGCCCGCCCAGGTCACCGCATTGCGGTTGACCCCGGCCGCATCGGCCAGCAGACCCGCCACCCAGGCGGTGTTCTCGCCGGTTTTGCGCACCCGGACGAAGATGTGTTCCCCTTCACCGCAAAGCTCAAACCCGAGCTCTTCATTGACCACGAAGTCGGCGGCCTCGGCCTTGAGGATACCGCGGGCAGTGGGCGCCCCGTGCAGATAGGCAAGTTGTTCCAGCATTATTGTTTCACCAGTAGGACGACGGCTTCGGTGGCGATCCCTTCCTTGCGCCCCGTAAACCCAAGCTGTTCGGTGGTGGTCGCCTTGACGTTCACCCGGTTCAAATCACATTGCAGATCGGCGGCCAGCACGGCGCACATGGCGTCGATATGGGGCGCCATTTTGGGGGCCTGGGCGATGATGGTCACATCCAGGTTGCCGATGGCATACCCCGCCTTCTGTACCCGGGCAAAGACATCCCGCAGCAGGATGCGACTGTCGATCCCCTTGAACTCGGCAGCGGTATCGGGGAAGTGGCGACCGATGTCACCGGCACCGATGGCCCCCAGCAGGGCATCGCTCACCGCGTGCAGCACCACATCGCCATCGGAGTGGGCGATTAGTCCCTGCTCGTAGGGAACCGGCACGCCACCCAGCATGCAGGGGCCAACACCACCAAATTTATGGACATCAAAACCATGACCAATGCGCATCATCAGCGGCAACCTCCCAACATGCTGAAACCAACCCCATCAATTTTGTGTACGTCCACACCATGTCCAATCCGGATCATGCTAACTCCTTGTTCGGGCCTGTTTGTTCGAGACGCTCTGCTCTGAACGGTCTGTTCTGACTGAGGGGCTTATGCCTGCTGGCTTAAAAACAGCCCCGCCAGCGACAAGTCTTCCGGCCGGGTCACTTTGATATTGTCGGCGCGCCCCTCCACCATCCGCACCGTGAATCCGGCCCGCTCCATGGCGGAGGCCTCGTCGGTGATGGTGGCGCCCAGCAGCAGCCCCTCTTCCAGCGCCCGTTTCAGGGTAGGGGTCGGGAACATCTGCGGCGTCAGGGCATGCCAGAGCTGCTCGCGCTCGACGGTGGCGATGATATTGCCCTCCCCATCGGAGCGCTTCATGGTATCGCGCACCCGACTGCCGAGAATGGCACCGCCGCAGTTCATGGCTGCGGCAATCAGCGCATCGAGATCGCCGTGAGTCAGGCAGGGGCGGGCCGCATCGTGCACCAGCACCCACTCCCCTTGCGCCACATGGAGGCCATTGAGGACGGAAAAGGCGCGCTCGGCGCCTCCCTCTACCCGCACAATGCGCGGGTCGGCCGCCACGGGCAGGGCCTCGAACCAGCGATCATGGGGCGCCAGCGCCACGATCACCTGGGCGATGGCCGGGTGGGAGAGCAGCCGCTCCAGGGTATGTTCGAGAATGGTTTTACCCGCCAGTTGCAGGTACTGCTTGGGGCAATCGGCCCCCATTCGGCTGCCGATACCGGCGGCAGGGACGATCGCCGTCAGGCCGGATACCCGGCTGGCATCAGTCATCGTAGGGCTCATCGTCAGGCGCTGTCTCTTTGTCTTTCTCTTTGGGGATGATCCGGTAGAAGGTCTCCCCCTGCTTGATGTAACCCAGATCGTTGCGCGACAACTCCTCGATGGCCTCAAGGCCAGAGGTGAGATCATCTATCTCGCGGTAAATGAGGTCGTTACGATCCTTGAGAGTCTGGTTGTCCCGCTGTTGCTGCGAGATGGCCTCCGACAGGTTCTGATAATCGGATAGCCCGTTCTTCCCCAGCCAGAGGTCATATTGCAGTCCCCCCAGTAGGAGGATCAGGATCAGGGTGAATAGCCGCATGCACTAGGTCTCCTTCAGGCGGCCTAGTGTCCCATATTCGGTGCCAAGACAAAAGAAAGCGAGCACCCGGGAGCCACCGGCCGAACATAAAAAAGTGCCCAAGAGTGAATCAGATAGCACAAAGCCCCGCCAAACCGGTGCAAGGATGGCCAACCAGGGCGCTCCTTGTCCGGGGGCGGGGCTCTCAATCAGAAAGCGGTAAGGGGGATCAGTTCACCGCGACCGGCTCTCCCGCGCTCTCGGCCGGAGTGTTGTACTCCTCCTCGGCATCGTGGAAACGCTCCAGCATCGCTTTTGAGGGCGCTTCGCCCAGCAGACTGCCCACCACAATGGCCAGCAGTGCGAACAGGAAGCCCGGGATGATCTCATACAGCCCCAGCCAGCCGAACTGCTTCCAGACGATGACGGTGATGGCACCGACCAGCATGCCCGCCAGCGCGCCGTTGCGGGTCATTCGCGGCCACAGCACGGAGAGCAGCACCACGGGGCCAAAGGCGGCACCGAAACCGGCCCAGGCGTAGCTCACCAGCCCCAGCACCCGGTTCTCCGGATTCATGGCGACGGCGATGGCAATCACGGCGATCAGCAGCACCATCAGGCGACCCACCCACACCAGCTCACGCTGGGAGGCGTTCTTGCGCAGGAAGGGTTTGTAGAGATCCTCTGTGATGGCGCTGGAGCAGACCAGTAATTGACAACTTAGAGTGCTCATCACCGCCGCCAGAATGGCGGAGAGCAGCACCCCGGCGATCCAGGGGTTGAACAGGATCTTGGAGAGCTCGATAAAGACCCGCTCCGGGTTGCCGGTCACCCCAGCCGCCACTTCCGGGAAGCGGGCGAAGTAGGCCAGACCGAAGAAGCCGATGGCCACCGCGCCTGCGAGGCAGAACACCATCCAGGTCATGCTGATACGGCGGGCATTGGCCATGGAGTGGTGGGAATCGGCTGCCATGAAGCGGGCCAGAATGTGGGGCTGACCGAAGTAACCAAGGCCCCAGGCCATCAGCGAGACAATGGCGATCACATCCAGATTTTTGAACATGTCGAGGTTGGTAGCGCTCTTGGCGGCCACCTCGATCATGGCGCTGTCCACCCCGCCGACGGCGATGATGACGAAGACCGGGGTCAGGATCAGGGCGAAGATCATCAGGGTTGCCTGCACCGTGTCGGTCCAACTCACCGCGAGGAAGCCGCCAAAGAAGGTGTAGGTGATGGTGGCGGCGGCACCGACCCAGAGGGCGGTGTTGTAATCCATGCCGAAGGTGCTCTCGAACAGACGGGCACCTGCCACCACGCCGGAGGCGCAATAGATGGTGAAGAACAGCAGGATCACCAGCGCCGAGAGAATGCGCAGCACCTTGCTGTGATCTTCAAAGCGGTAGGTGAAGTAGTCCGGCAGGGTCAGGGCGTTGCGGTTCTTCTCGGTATGTACCCGCAGGCGGCCCGCTACCCAGCGCCAGTTGAGGTAGGCGCCGATCACCAGACCGATGGCGATCCAGCTCTCGGAGATGCCGCTGACGAAGACGGCGCCGGGCAGGCCCATCAGCAGCCAGCCGCTCATGTCGGAGGCGCCGGCAGAGAGAGCGGTCACCCAGCTCCCCATCCGGCGACCGCCCAGAATGTAGTCATCAAAGTTGCGGGTGGCGCGATAGGCGACGAAGCCGATCAACACCATTCCGAGGATATACACCAGGAAGGTGATTAACATGGGTGTGCTAGCTGTCATGCAAAACTCCGTTTTGTGTCATTTTTTGCCCGCTCTGGTGACGGGCTCATCCCTAAAAAACCGGCCTAGCTTAATCAGCCGTTCGCGCCAGCTCAACCACTTTTAACAAACACAAAACACAATAAAAACCTTTGCGCATCAAATCATCTGCCGCATCAAGAGGATGGCGCCAGATTTCCTGCCGTGGCCGTGGCAGCCATATCGCAGCGCCAGCCGTTACTGAGCGTTATGTTTTCACATTTTGTTACTATCCATTTTTTTACAAGCCAGCGCCCCGCTCCTACACTCCCCGCCCTGTCTCATCACACCAGTCAGAGGTCGGCACCATGTCATCTCATCTGTCACACCTGCGAACCCTCGCCCGCCGCCTTCACCCGGTGGAGGAGTCGGGCCATCTCATCCGACGGGCCAAGTATGTGGGGCGTCTCTGGCTCAATCCCGGCGCCCGCGCCCTCTATCGCCAGCAGCAGGAGCAACCGCTGCTGGCGCAGGCGATCAGCCGCTTCCCCGATATTCTGGAAAAGCCGATCCACCCCTATCGCCACAAGGGGCTCCGCAAGCGCCTGCGAGCCGGGCTTATCAGCGGCCACTACCAGCAGCTGGCACGTCAGCTGCCCAAGGCGCAACAACTGGCAATCTACAGCGGGCGCGGCCTGCTGCTGGCCCAGTGGCAGAGCGACAAGCTGACGGCCCCCCTCACCCTGCAACTGGATTACCAAACCCACATGGGCAAAGAGGGGGAGATGAGCCTGACCCTCAAGCTGGGTGACGCGGCGCTCTATTACATGGCCCTCAATCTGCGCCCCGCGCCGAACCCGACCCTCGAGATCTGTTCGCTGCAGGGCGGCAAGGGGCAGAGCGAGGAGATCAAGCAGGTCACCAAGGCGTGCGGCGGGCTGCGCCCCATGTCCCTGCTGGTCTATATGGCCGCCGAGCTGGCCCGGGGGTTGGCGTGCAACACCCTGCTAGGGATCCGCACCCAAAGCCACGTCTATCAGAGCAGCAAGCGCACCGCCGATCGGGTCAAGTTCGATCTCGACGGCTTGTGGCAGGAGCATCAGGGCTGCATGCAGGATGACCTCTGGATGAGCCTGCCGCTGGAGGTGCCCCGCAAGACGCTGGAGGAGATCCCCTCCCGCAAGCGGGCTAGCTACAAGGCGCGCTATCAGCTGCTCGATCAGCTCGGCAGCGAGCTGCAGGCAAATCTGCTGCGAAGCTGAGTCAGCACAGCAGAAACACAAAGGGCGAACAGCATGCTGTTCGCCCTTTGTCATGACGGGGATTTGCCCTTAGCGGTTGATTGCCATCGGCATGCCGTTGCGCTGCTCCAGCGCCTGCTTCACCAGTTGGGAGTCGCTGTCGGCGTGGGCAATGAAGCGGGTCACCGCCGGGGTCATCGGCAGCGGTGCCGGCAGCTTGGAGTTGAACTCCTCTTCGCTGCGCGACAGCGGCTGATGCACTTCCAGATAGCGGACACCGTTGGGCTCGAGAGAGGCCTTGATCGGCTGGTTGACGAACTGGACGCGAGTACCGACCGGAACCTGCTTGAACAGGTAGGCGATGTCGTCGTTGCGCAGACGCACACAGCCGTGGCTCACCCGCAGGCCGATGCCGAAGTTGGCGTTGGTACCGTGGATGGCATACATCTTGCCGATGTAGAGGGCAAACAGACCCATGGGGTTGTCCGGGCCAGCCGGCCATACCGCAGGCAGGCTCTCGCCACGGGCAGCGTATTCGGCATGCATCTTGGCGGTCGGGGTCCAGGTCGGGCCCGCTTTCTTGCGCTGCACGCTGGTCACCCAGTTTTCCGGGGTGTCGGTGCCGAGCTGGCCGATGCCGATGGGCAGCACTTCCACCACTTTTTTACCCTTGGGGTAGTAGTAGAGCCGCATCTCGGCCACGTTCAGCACGATCCCTTCACGGGGTGCATCCGGCAGGATCAGTTGCTGGGGGATCACCAGCTTCTCGCCGGTCTGTACCAGCAGGGGATCCGCATCGGGGTTAGCTTCGGTCATGTTGGTGAGCCCCAGCTGGAATTTGGCCGCAATGGCCTCCAGCGGCTGGCCGTTCTCTTCGGCCGGAACCACGTATTCCAGATTTTCCCCTACCAGACGGCTGTTGGCCGCAGGCAGAGCATATTCAACAGCGAAAACCGGCGCAGCGGTCAGCAGCAGGCTGTAGCAGAGTGTTGCCACACTATTGCGAAGGAGCTTCATAACTTTCCCATGATGATGACTTGAAGTGACGTCTCTGGGCTGGCAGCTGATCAAGAGGGGATCAGGGGCGCGAAGAGAAGGCCGCCATTTTTCTCCTCTGCACGGCAAATTTCAACTGACAAGTGGCGACGGGTCGATGATTAATATGCGGTTTTTTCCGCATCCCCGACCCGCCCCATTTCCCTGTTTATCCCCGTTGCCAGGCACGCATATCGTAACCTGTGGGAGATTGATGCAACCGCAGATGAAATTGCTCAATGATGGCGAAGATATGGTCGAAAATATCGGCCTGGATCCCTTCGTAATCGGCCCATGCGGTAGTCGCGGTGAAGCAGTAAATTTCCAGCGGTAAACCGTCTGAGGTGGGTGCCAGCTGGCGCACCATCAGGGTCATGTCCTTGCGAATGCCGGGGTGGGCGCGCAGGTAGGCATCCAGATAGGCGCGCAGGGTGCCGAGGTTGGTGAGGTGACGGCCGTTGATGGGGCAGCTCAGGGCATCGCTCAACTGCTGATTGTAGGCACTCAGCTCCTGCTCCTTGCGGCTGAGATAGGGTGCCAGCAGTTGCGCCTGCTTGAGCTGCAACTGCTCATCGGCCGTCAGAAAACGCACGCTGGTCATGTCGATATTGACGCTGCGCTTGATGCGGCGGCCGCCCGACTCGGTCATCCCCTGCCAGTTCTTGAAAGAGTCGGAGATCAGGGCATAGGTGGGAATGGTGGTGATGGTCTTGTCCCAGTTCGACACCTTGACCGTGGTGAGGCCGATGTCGGTCACCTCGCCATCGGCGCCGTACTTGTCCATCTGCAGCCAGTCACCGACGCTCAGCATCCGGTTGGCGGAGAGCTGGATCCCCGCCACCAGCCCGAGGATGGGGTCCTTGAACACCAGCATCAGCACTGCGGTCATGGCACCCAGACCGCTGAACAGGAACAGCGGCGACTTGCCGAGCAGCAGGGCGATCATCAGGATGCCCACCAGAATGCTGCCTACCAGCTTGGCCCCCTGGAAGATGCCGCGCAGGGGCAAATCCCGACCAAGGCGGGTGTAACGGCTCACCGACAACAGGCAGTCGAGCAGGGCGAAGAAGGCCAGCAGCAGGAACAGCAAAATCCAGAGCTGGGCCACCATTTCGATAAGCTTGAGGCTATCCGATTGACGAGGCAGCCAGATCTCCGCCTGACCGAGCAGCACGGCCCCCTGCAACACGAAAGCGAGCCGGTTGAAGAGGCGCTGTTGCAGCTGGGGCGGCAGCCACACCTGCTTGGCCTTGCCGAGGATCCCCACCAGCCGGACCAGCAACACCCGGTGCAGCGCCATGTGCAGCAGCAACGAGGTGATGACGATAAAGCCCAGCGCGATCACCAGCGCCATCATGCTGGTCACTTCCACCCCAAGGCCCGACAACCAGTTAAAAAACGCCTCTTTCATTGCTCTCTCCCGAACCTGGCAGCCCGCTGGCTGCAAAAACAGTGGTGGTCAGGGTACCGCTCCCCTCCCCCATGTCAAATCGGCGTACGCCAGAAATGACAACGCCCGGCACAGGCCGGGCGTTGTTTCAAAGCGAGGCTGACTTAGCAGACCAGGCTCAGGGCATCGCGGGCGATGACCAGCTCTTCGTTGGTCGGGATCACCATGGCGCAACGGCTGTCGGCGGTGGTGATGCGACCTTCGCCACCCAGTACTGCAGCGTTGTTGGCCTCTTTGTCCACCTTGAAGCCGAACAGAGCCAGACGGTTCAGCACCATCTCGCGCACCATGGCGGCGTTCTCACCGATACCGCCGGTGAAGACCACGGCGTCCAGACGACCGTCCATCGCAGCGGCATAGGCGCCGACATACTTGGCCACACGGTAGGTGAAGACATCCAGCGCACGCTTGGCACCGGCGTCGGTGGCGTAGTTGGTGGTGACGTAGCGGCAGTCGCTGCTCGCTTCGGTCATCCCCAGCAGACCGGACTCACGGGTCAGGGTGTGGTTGATCTGCTCCACGCTGTAACCAAGCTGGTCGTGCATGAAGAAGACCACGGCCGGATCGATATCACCGGAGCGGGTACCCATCGCCAGACCTTCCAGCGGAGTCAGACCCATGGAGGTGTCAACGGATTCGCCGTTCTTGATGGCGCAGACAGAGGCACCGTTACCCAGGTGGCAGTTAATGATGTTCAGCTCATTCAACGGCTTGCCCAGCTCTTTCGCCGCTTCTTCCGCGATGTAGCGGTGAGAAGTACCGTGGGCACCGTAACGACGGATGCCGTGTTCGCGGTAGAGCTTGTGCGGCAGCGCATAGAGGTAGGCCTCTTGCGGCAGGGTCTGGTGGAACGCGGTGTCGAACACGGCCACGTTCTTCTCGGACAGCTGCGGGAACACTTTCAGCGCGGCGCGAATACCGATGAGGTGGGCCGGGTTGTGCAGCGGGGCGAACGGAATGGCGGCTTCGATACCGGCGATCACGCCGTCATCGATACGCACGGAGCGAGAGAACTGCTCGCCACCGTGTACGATTCGGTGACCGATGGCCACCAGTTGCTCGGCAAGAGTCGGATCCTGCGGCAGGATGTGACCCACGATATGGTCGAGTGCCTCCTGGTGAGCGGCACCCGCTCCCAGCATGGCTTCGCCCTTGACCCCGTGGAGTTTCCATTTGATACGTGCATCATCCAGATTGAAGCATTCGGCTAGGCCGGACAGCATGTCCTCACCTGTTTCGGCGTCCATTACGGCAAATTTCAGGGAAGAGCTACCGCAGTTAAGGATCAATACCAACTTGCTCATTTTCTACATCTTCCTGTGCTTCGGCTTTATGCCGACAGTGTCGTGTCATCCAAAAGAGGATGGGATTCCCCTGCCGGGGGCTTATGGTCGCAGGAGGGTGCGTCCAATTTTTCAATTCTTGCTCTTGAAAGAGTCATCGCAACTTGTGGTGCGTATCACTGGTTTCAATGCTTGCGAGCCTCAACGCATCAGCAGCACAGGGCTCGCCTCAATGGGAGTGCTCAGGCGATAGCCAGCAGATCCTTGTGTACCTTGACCACCAGCTTCTTCACCTTGGCGGGCTGGTTGAAGGTACAGAGCGGGCGGTGCAGCTCGCCCGGCCAGAAGATGGCGAAATCGCCCGGTTGCAGCGCCAAGTAGCTGGTCTGCTCGTCATCGACAAACCAGAGGTCGGGATGGGGATGGTCGGCGCCGTCGCTCACGTAGTCGTGGGGGCCCACACCTATCCACTCTTCACCGCGCAGTAGCAACTGGATATCGAGATACTGCTGATGGAATTCGCCACGGCGATCCGCGGCTGGCTCGGTCAGATCCTCGCTCACCAGACAGAACAGGTTGAGGCCATCGATCTCGGTCTTGCCGAGCGGAGCGTCACCCCAGTGCGCCACGCTCTTCACCACCTCGGCCATGATATGGGCCAGCGGGGCGGGCAGCGGCGTCCGCTGCAGGGTGTTCAGGCTACCGGTGATCATGCCGTCTGTTTCCTGTTAGGTATATCTGGGCGGCATCTTTGCCAGCCAATGAAAAAGGACCTGTGACAGGTCCTTCAATAATGCCGTCTGCAATCCGTGCAAACCGGTTTAGAGCTTTTGCTCATGTTCAGCTATATGGGCACTGTTACACACTCGTCAGCACCTTGCCAAGAGACATAATCCCATTTTCATAGTGATCGTACCAGCTGAAACCATATTATTCACCACCCTTTCCCCCTCGACTTTGACCAGACGCAAAAACGGGCGCATCAGCGCCCGTTTTTTTCGCAAAACCGTTTAACAACCGGTTTCATTCAAGCCTTTTGGGCATTTTCCACCGGTTTGGCGTACATGGCCCGCCAGATCGCCTTGTGCTCTTCCGGCACCTCTGACTGACGGGTCAGGAAGGCCGCCTGCTCGATGGTATTGGCCTTGCCGGAGACATCGGCCGCCAGATAGTTGCTGGGGAACAGGTGGTAGCTGCTCCAGATCGCCTTGTCGATCAGCGCGGCCAGTTCGTCCGGATCGCTGAAGCCCTCGGTGATCGGCGCGCCGAAGGAGACGTGTACCCGCCCCTTCATGCCGACGATACCGGCGACGATACTCTCGATATCCTCGAACTCGCCCTTCTCGTAGCTGCCGTTGACCGACTTCTCGTAGAGCTCGCGCGCCTTCGCCTTGTCGGTCGGATCCAGCTCGTAGCTGATGCTGACCGGCACGATATTGAGGCTGCGCATGTAGTCGACGAAGTCGATCTTCTGCTTCTTGCCGTCGACGTAAAACATCTTGAGGATGGCCGGATCTGTCTTGTCATCGCCATTCTTGGCGCGTCCTTCCTTCTGGGCAATCCAGATGGAGTGACCTTCGTGAACCGAGTTGCCAATATAGGCAGACAGCTCGCCGAGCGCCTTCATCATCTCCCGCGGCCCCTTGGCCGAGCGTTTGACGATAAAGCTCTTGTTGAGCTTCATCAGCTCGGTGGCGCAGGGTTTGCGCAGCAGGTTGTCACCGATGGCGATGCGCACGGTATCGAAACCGTGGGTGTGCAGCCCCCAGTTGACGAACGCCGGATCCATGGCGATGTCTCTGTGGTTGGAGACAAACAGATAGCCCTGCTCTTTCTTCAGATGCTCGATCCCGGAGAAGGTCACCCCCTTGGTGGAGGTGGCGATCATACGGGACATGTACCGGGTGACCCCCATCTGGACCTGATGCACAGTGGTCACTTTTGACCATTTGCGGCGCAGGAACAGGCGGATCATCGGGCGGATGGCCCAACCCAGCCAGCTCATCAGGGAACCGAAACGATACTTGGCGATGGCGCCGATAAATTCATCATCCTGGATCAGCCGTTCGATGGCTGCCGGCACTTCTTCATCGCGGTAGGGGCGAATATCCGCGAATCTATCTACTTCAGTCACAATGTCAGCCTTGCATGCTAGGAAACCGCAGCCAACCCGCGTTGGCCGGGGAAAATTCAGGGCGCAATTTTACACGCTTTTATGGCAAGGGGTATGAGACAAGCATGAATAGTGAGATCTGACCAGTTTATTAATCGGATGCCAGTGCCAGCGCGACTGCCGCTTCGGCATGGATGGCTGTGGTATCGTAGAGCGGCACCGCCGCCCGGGCATCGCCCACCAGCAGGGCAATCTCGGTGCAACCGAGGATCACCGCCTCAGCACCCGCGGCCGCCAGCCCCGCGATAATGGCCAGATACTCGGCCCGCGATGATTCACGGATCTCCCCCAGACAGAGCTCGTCATAGATGATCCTGTGTACCCGCTCCCGCCCGGCCTCATCGGGTACCAGCACCGCCAACCCGAAACGCTCCTGCAAGCGCCCTTTATAAAAATCCTGCTCCATGGTGAAGCGGGTGCCGAGCAGGCCGACCCGGGTTATCCCGTCCGCCTGCAATTTGGCTGCGGTGGCATCGGCGATATGGAGCAGCGGGATATCAATAGCCGCCTCAATCTCGGGCGCCACCTTGTGCATGGTGTTGGTGCCGATCAGCAAGAAGTCGGCGCCGCCATCCTGCAACTTGCGTGCTTCCGCCGCCAGTAAGCGAGCTGTGGCGGGCCAGTCACCGGCATGCTGCAACCGCTCGATACCGGCAAAGTCGACGCTGTTGAGCAGCACCCGCGCCGAGTGCAAACCACCGAGCTGAGCGCGCACCCCGCGGTTGAGCGCCTGATAGTAACTGACGGTGGACTCCCAGCTCATGCCACCCAGCAGACCGATACATTTCATAGGAACTCCTTTCATCCCAAGGGAGGGCAGAACCACGCTACCTTGCAGGCAAGGTCACGCGGGCGAGATAAAAAAGGCCCCGCAGGGCCAACAAGACAGCCGGTAAAGGCCCGGGTCAACCCCGGGCTAAATCCAGATCATCGCGACACAGGCGGCCGTCGCCAGCCCCATGCCGAGATTGAAACGCCGCCAACCCCGGGCAGTGCGGATGATTTGCCGCACTTGGGCACCAAAAAGCACCCAGAACGCCCCGGTGTAGAGGCCGGTAATAAAGAAGATCACCAACACCCAGATCGCGGAGGGCCAGTAAGCCTCCCCCGCCAGGGTGAAACCGCTGATGGCGGAGAGCGCCATCATCCATGCCTTGGGGTTGAGCAGTTGCAGCATGGCCCCCTGATGGGCGGGAATGAGTGGCCGGTTACCCTCGGCCGGGCCGCTGGCGGTCGCCACCTTCCACGCCAGCCAGAGCAGATACGCCGAACCGATAAGCTTGAGGCCGTCGTGCAGCAGCGGCACCTTCTCGAACACCACGCCAAGCCCCAGCGCGGTAGCGAGGATCATCAGATTGATCCCCCCCACCACCCCCACCAGCAGGGGAATCGTGCGGCGAAACCCCTGCGCCGCCCCGGCGCTGGTGAGCAACATATTGTTGGGCCCCGGCGTGCCGCAGGTAACCAGGGCAAACCCCGCCAGGGGCAGTAACCAGTTCAGATCCATCTCAACCTCTTGTCGATGCAACGCCCCCGTTATGGGGAAAGCCTTCTAATATGCAGAGCCAACCCCTTGGCGACAAGTCAGAAATGCCTCTTTCACGGCCACCTCCCCCATCAGCGCAACACGGCTCAATACCAGAGCATCACCACGCAGAGCGCCGTCAGCAGACCGAGGGATCCGTTGAGTCGGCGCCAGCCCCGATCCGAGCTGATCCAGTTGCTCAGCTGATGGCCGAACAGTACCCAGACAAAGCAGACCGGCAGGGCCACCAGCACAAACATGACCATCACTGCCAGCTGACTCGACCAGTAACTGGCGCCGGGCAGGCTGAACAGACTGATGGCGGAGATCCCCATCATCCACGCCTTGGGATTGAGGAACTGAAAGCCCAGCCCCTCCAGCATGGTTAGCGGGCGGGCCCTCCGGGCCGGATCCCCCGGCGCACCAGCCACCGCGATACGCCACGCCAGCCAGAGCAGATAGAGGCTGCCGAAGATCTGCAAACCGAGGCGTAATAAAGGCCAGCGCTCGAACAGCGGATAGAGCCCCAGCGCCAGCACCAGTTGCAACACCGGCTGCCCCAGCCCCACCCCAAGCAGATGTGGCAGGGTGCGACGCACCCCGAAGTTGGCACCGGAGGCCGTCAACATCAGGTTGTTGGGCCCCGGCGTACCGCAGGTGAGTACGGCAAAACCGAACAGGGTGACATACCACTCCATCGTCATATTGTGACTCCTTGCTTGCCACATTGTATCGATACAATGTGTGCTATTTGGTTGTTATCAGGTTGAAATTCACGCTATATTGACAACAAATTTTGATCAATGGATTTATTGTCACCATGACAATCTGGACACCCGACCTTGCGGCCTTCGATGGCCCCCTCTACCTCAAGCTGGTCAAAGCGATCGAACAGGGGATCGCGAATGGCGAGCTGCCACCGCAGACCCGATTGCCTACCCACCGATCCCTGGCGGATCGTCTGGGTGTCACCGTCGGCACCGTCACCCGCGCCTACAGCGAGGCGGAGCGGCGCGGCCTGCTGGCCGCCCGGGTGGGCCACGGCACCTGGGTCAAGGGAGCGAACACGGATCCCGCCAATGAGTGGGTGATCCGCCAGGAGGAGGGGCACCGCATCGAGCTGTGGCAGAACCTGCCGGTGCAGCTGGATCGGGCGGCCATCATTCGCCCCATGTTGGGGGAAGTGGCGGACGGGGATCTCAACGCCCTGCTCGGCTACGACCAGGAGGCGGGACGACCGGATCAGCGCCAGCAGTTCGTCGACTGGCTGGCGGAGCAAGGGGTGGCCTGCAGTGAGGATCGCCTGCTGTTCAGCCACGGCGCCCAGCACGGCATCATGCTGGCGCTGCTGGCGACCGGCTGCGTGGGGGAGACCATCCTGTGCGAGGGGCTGAGCTACCCCGGCATGCTGGGTAACGCTCGCCAGCTGAAGAATCAGGTGGTGGGACTGGCGATGGACGAGGAGGGGCTGCTGCCCGAGGCGCTGGACGCCGCCTGCCGTACCCGCCGGGCCAAGCTGCTCTACCTCACGCCGACCCTGCAAAACCCCACCACCGCCATCATGAGTCTGGCGCGGCGGGAGGCCATCGTCGCCATCGCCCGTCGCCACGATCTGCTGATCATCGAGGATGACGTCAACGGCCTGCTGCCCCAGCAACCTGTGATCCCTCTGGTCAATCTGGCGCCGGAGCGGGTCATCTATCTGGGCAGTCTGGCCAAGATCGCTTGCGGCGGCCTGCGGGTCGGCTTCGTGCTCACGCCTCCAGCCCTGCGCAGCGCCTTCGCCCAGACCATGCGGCTGTCGAGCTGGATGGTGAGCCCGCTGCTGATCGAGCTCGCCTGCAAAATGGTCAGTCAGCGCCAGATCATGCCGCTGGTCGAGCAGCAGCGGGAGATCCTCAAACGCCGTGGCGAACTGCTGCGCCACCTGCTGCCTGCCGCCCGCTGGCAGCCGGGCAGCATGCACGCCTGGCTGCCGCTGCCTGAGCCCTGGCGCAGCCAGCAGTTTGCCGCCGCCGCCGACGCCCTTGACGTTGGCGTGGCGAGCGGGGAACACTTCGCCGCCGGTCAGTTTGCCGCTCCGCAAGGGGTGCGCCTGAGCCTGAGCCAACCCGCCACCGACGCCCGGGTCGGCGAAGGGCTGGCCCGTCTGGCCCAACTGCTGCAGGGGACGCCCCCCAGCAATCCCCTGCTATAGTCAGGGCCAGCCGCCCTGCTGCTTGCCACCCTGTTGCTGGGTGGCTGCGCCTCGTCAACGACCCACCAGCAGTTGGGGGCCGCGCTCAATGGACTGGAAGGGGAGTTGCAACGACTGGAAGAGGAGCTGGCGGCCATGAACGGACTGCACTATCAAAAGGCGATCGATGCGCCGCTCAGTTTGCGCCGCGCACTCGGGGCGCCACAGCCCACCCCAGAGGGGCTGGTGCCGGTGGCCAGCAAGCTGGAGGATGGGCCACTCCTGCGCTATCAATACCGACTGCCAGCGGGGATGGCGAGTCTGCCCAAGGACAACCTCTGCCAGCGCTACGAGTTCGAGCTGCGCCATCTGGGCCGCCTCGGCAAGCTGGAATTAAGCTGGCTGGGGGAACAGGGCAAGGGGTCGCGGCTGATCCGCCAGAGCGACTGCCCCTTCGGGACGCAGGTCCGCCCTCGGCAATAACAGGTTACAGCCCTGAGAGATGGCATAACCGATTGAAATAACAGCCCATAGTGCGCCCTCCATCCCCCTGCTGGCTACTGTCAGCTTTTCACTCAGCGAGTGCTGTGCCTATGTTCCTCTTGGGTCTACCATAATCAACCTAATGGTTTGCTCACAGGAAGTACCTGCATGACGATACTGCTGCTCGAAGAGGATCCCCTGCTCCGTAGCGCCATCACCCGGGAACTGACCGAACAGGGGGTGCCCGCCGACCGGATCCACTACCACAGCCATCCAAACCACGAGCGCAGCGGCCTGCTGGCCCTGATGCAACAGCACGCCTTCGACGCCATCATCTGTCAGCAGGACAAGCAGCAGGATCTTGACGGAGCCCGGCTGCTGCACGAAGCGCACTATCTCGGCCTGCTGCAACCCGGTTGCGTATTGCTGCTGCTCGATGCCGACCAGAGCGAGCAGGAGTTTCTCCCCTCGGATCTCTACTTCTCCCTCTATCTGCCCCTCCCTTTCATGACCCAGCAGCTCACCGCGGTGCTCGGCCAGTTGGTGAAGTTAAGCAACCTGACCCGTACGCTGGCCGCCCCCATTCTGCTGCAGGAGTGGCAACTGGCTACCGCCCTCTGTGAAGACCTGCTGTTTCAACGGGAGAATCGCTCGCTGACCCCCTGGCTGGATCGGCTCAAGGGCTACCTGCTGCTGCAATCAGCCGAGCGGATCACCGCCGCCCAGCACTATGCCCTCTGTGCCAACGAATATCAGGCGAGCTGGCCAAGGGCTGGGCTTTTCTACGCCATGCTGGGGCTCGGCAAATTGCAGAGCGCCCAGACCGACTTGCAGCGCCATCAGGCCAGCGTCTCGATGGCCACCCGGCTGGAGCTGCAACTCGCCAGCCAGCTGCATCAGCATCACTGGCTGGCGGCGTGGGAGACCATGGGAGAGCTGCTGCAGATCCGCCCCCATCAGCCACGCTGGCACCAGCTGGCGATGTTGCTCGGGCTGGTGCTGCAAGATGAGGAGAAGGTGCTGGAACAGGCCAACAGCCTGACCCTGCGCCACTTCAGCGAGCAGCGCGTCCGGCTCGCCATCGACAGCTTCATGCTCAATGCCAGTCTGGCGGTGTTGTGGCGCGCCCCCTCCAGCAACAGGATCCGCTCCCTGCAACAGGAGTGGGAGCACCTCAAGCGCACCGTCCACCTGCAACCCCACGAATATGAGCTGCTGCAGGCGTTGATGCTGGGGCTGGATTACCGCTTCGACGAGGCGCTGATCCTAATTGCCCACCACCAACCGGATGAGGGGAGCGACAACCACCTCACCCTGCTGCTCGGCTTTGCGGTCAGCCAGTTCTGCGGTTTGCCCCACCACGCCCAGCGCTACCTGACCCAGCTGACCCAATACCGCGTCAGGGTGGCGCCCCACCCGCTCACCCGCCAGCTGTTCCACCATCTGGTGGCCGAGCTGGGCCAGCGCCTGACGGCGAGAGAGCAGCGGCTGAGCGAACTGCGCCAGCTACGCCACAAGGCGATGCAGGCCAGCCAGTATCAGACAGCCCTGCAAGCGGGCTTGCAGCTGCTGGAGGAGTTCCCCGCCCTGCCGGGCGATGCCTGGCAACTGCTGGAGCTGCTGCAACACTGCTGGCCTGCGGGTATGGCCGCTCCCAGGGTGGCGCTGCTGGTCGATACCCTGGAGCGGCGCCTCAAGCACAGTCCCGCGTTTCTCGATCAACATGCCCAGCAGTACCAGCGCACCCTGCAGGAAATCCGCACTCATCTTCAGCCGCACCTCTCCGGCAGCGGCCCCTCCTGTCTTGTCGCAGGGCAGCCCGAGCCATGATGATGCTGGCGGCGTGCAAACCGGCATTGTCGGCAAAGCCAATATAGAGAGAGGGGAGCCTTGGCTCCCCTCTCTCTATTTGTTCTCTGTCAGCTGATGGTGCTTAGTGCCAGACTCAAACCAGCGCGTCACTCTCCAGCGCCGCCTTGAGAAAATCTTTCCAGCTGATGATGCCGACCAAGGCGCCATTCTCCAGCACCGGCAGGCAGGAGACCCCCTTCTCCAACATCAGTTTGACGCCGTCGCGCACGGTGAGATGGGGGGCGATGGTCACGGGGTGGCGGCTCATGATCTGATGGGCCCGCTTGGTGAGGGTTTCGGTATCGCGGCTCATCTCGGCTTCGGAGTCGAGATAGGGGCTGATAGCGCGGAACAGATCCCGATCCGAAATGACCCCAACCAGCTCACCCTCCTCCAGTACCAGCAGGTGGCGAAAGTGAGCCTGCTCGAAGATATCCTTGATGACACTGAGTCGATCATCCATTGAAACGGTGGCGACCCGGGTCGTCATAATATCCCTGATATGCATGCTAACCTCCCGTAACCAAACTGGTTTCTCTGTTATGGCATGTTTTTGCAGCGCCAGCCAGTGGCCAGCCCTTCGCTACAGTGCAAATCAGCGTCATTTCACGTAAGATCCGCGCCAGTTTTTCTCCTCCATTTTGAGCAAGCAGATCCCACCCATGATAGTTGCCAGTCAAATCGAACTGATCCGCGGCGGCCGCAAGCTGCTGGACAACGCCTCCGCCACCATTCACCCCGGCCACAAAGTGGGTCTGGTGGGCAAAAACGGCTGTGGCAAGTCCACCTTTTTTGCACTGGTACGGGGCGAGCTGGCCATCGACAGCGGCACCTTCAGCCTGCCCGCTGGCTGGCAGATTGCAGGCGTGGCGCAGGAGACCCCAGCGCTCGACTGCTCCGCGCTCGAGTATGTGATCGACGGCGACAAGGAGTTCCGCTCGCTGGAAGCCCAGCTGGTACAGGCCGAGCAGGATGACAATGGTCTGCTGGTGGCCGAGCTGCACGGCCGCCTCGATACCATAGGCGCCTACAGCATTCGCGCCCGCGCCGCCGAACTGTTGCACGGCCTCGGTTTCAGCGACGAGCAGCTGAGCTCGCCGGTGCGCAGTTTCTCCGGTGGCTGGCGTATGCGTCTCAACCTCGCCCAGGCGCTGCTCTGCCGATCCGATCTGCTGCTGCTGGATGAACCGACCAACCACCTGGATCTCGATGCGGTGATCTGGCTGGAGAAGTGGCTCAAGGGCTATCAGGGCACGCTGGTGCTCATCTCTCACGACCGCGATTTCCTCGATTCGGTCATCAGCCGCATCATCCATATCGAGAACGGCAAGCTCAACGAATACACCGGCGGCTACTCAGACTTCGAACTGCAGCGCGCCGAACAGCTGGCCCAGCAGCAGTCGATGTACGAGAAGCAGCAGCGGGAGATGTCCCACATGCAGGCGTATGTGGACCGCTTCCGCTACAAGGCCTCCAAGGCCCGTCAGGCTCAGAGCCGCCTGAAAGCCATGGAGCGGATGGAGAAGATCCTGCCCGCCCACGCAGACTCCGAATTCAGCTTCGAGTTTCGCGAGCCGTCGGCCCTGCCGACCCCGCTGATCGCCATGGAGAACCTCTCTGCCGGTTACGGCGACAAGGTGATCCTGGAGAAGATCAAACTCAATCTGGTACCGGGTTCGCGCATCGGTCTGCTCGGTCGCAACGGCGCCGGTAAGTCGACCTTTATCAAGATGCTGTCGGGCTCCAACCCGCCGCTCTCCGGCAAGCTCGAAGTGAGCGCCGGGGTGAGTATCGGCTACTTCGCCCAGCATCAGCTGGAGACCCTGCGTCTCGATGACTCCCCGCTCGATCATCTGGCCCGCCTCGCGCCGGACAAGACCGAGCAGGAGCTGCGCAACTATCTGGGCAGCTTCGGTTTTCACGGAGACAAGGCGCTCGACAAAGTAGCCCCCTTCTCTGGCGGTGAAAAGGCGCGGCTGGTGCTGGCGCTGATCACCTGGCAAAAGCCCAACCTGCTGCTGCTGGATGAACCGACCAACCACCTGGATCTGGAGATGCGCCACGCCCTGACCATGGCGCTGCAAGGCTTCGAAGGGGCCATGGTAGTGGTATCACACGACCGTCACCTGCTGCGCACCACCACCGACGACTTCTATCTGGTGCACGGTGGCCGGGTCGAGCCGTTCGACGGCGATCTGGACGACTACCACAAGTGGCTCGGCGAGCAGGAGAAAGAGGCTAACGCCAAACCGGCCGATGGCCCCGTCTCTGCCAACTCGGCGGTAGCGCGCAAGGATCAGAAGCGGCGCGAGGCGGAGTTCCGGCAAGCGACCCGTCCCCTGCGCCAGAAGCTGGAAAAGCTCGAAGCAAGCATGGAGAAGCTGCAAGGCAAGCTTGGCGACATCGAGAGCCAACTGGCCGACCCCGCCATCTACGAAGAGAGCGCTAAAACCAAACTCTCCGAACTGCTCAAATCCCAGGGCCCCCTCAAGGAGCAGCTGGAAGAGGTGGAGCTGGAGTGGATGAGCCTCTCAGAAGAGCTGGAAACCATGGAGCAAGCCTTCTTTGCGTGACGAACAGCTGATGGCCAGCGAGCGGGTCGCGGTCCACGAATTGCCGACGCCGATCGGCTTCTGGCACTGGAGCGGCAAGGTCTATGGTGAGCGCAGCCAGGATTGGCTCACCGTGCAGGAGCAAGGGGGCAACGTCAATCTGGCGCTGCTGCTGCACCGGCTCGATCAACTCGGCATCGTGGTCGATCTCACCGACCTGCAACCGGCGCTGGTGCAGACCGAAGCGGTGCTGACCCCGTGGCGCGCCCTGCGCCAGAGCGCCAAGACGCGACTCGACGAGCAGCAGTATCAGTCGATGCTGGCCCACGAACTGGAGCTGGAGCGACTGCAACAGGGCGTCCTGTTGCAGACCCTGCGCAGCCTCTCCCTATTTCGCGGCAACAGCCGCAATTTGTTGAACTATCTATCGTTACTGGGTGCCCAGCAGGGCCCCCTCAGAGATCTAATATGCTGAGCTACCGCCACGCCTTTCACGCCGGCAACCATGCCGACGTGCTGAAACACGCCGTTCAGGCCCTGATCATCGAGTCCCTCAAGAAGAAGGAGAAACCCTTCATCGTGCTGGACACCCATGCCGGTGGCGGTCTCTACGACCTGCGCGGCGACTGGTCCCAGAAGAAGGCCGAGTATGCCGACGGCATCGGTCGGCTGTGGGACGAGCGCGGCCAGTGGCCCGCCATGGCCCCCTATTTCGCCGTTATCGACGAGATGAATAGCGATGGCCAGCTCCACTACTACCCCGGCTCGCCGGAGCTCTCCCGCCGCCTCACCCGCGAGCAGGACAAGCTGGCGCTGATGGAGCTGCACAACAACGAGGTCGAAGACCTGCGCGCCAACATGGGTTACGACCCCCGCGTGGCCGTACACCACCGTGATGGCTTCGAGGGGCTGATCGCCCTGCTGCCACCGACCCCGCGCCGCGGGCTGGTGCTGATCGATCCGCCCTATGAGCTCAAGGAAGATTACTTCGCCGTGGTCGATACCCTGAAAAAGGCGCAGAAACGCTGGGCGACCGGCATCTACGCCCTCTGGTATCCGATCCTCGGGCAGGAGGCGGACAAATCCCGCGACATGCTGCGCGCCATCAAGCGCGAAAACTTCGGCAACGTGCTGGTGGCCGAGCTGGAAGTGGCCGGTCAGACCGCCGACTGGGGCATGAACGGCTCAGGCATGCTGATCATCAGCCCGCCCTGGATGCTGGACGAGCAGATTGAAGCCTTCCTCAAACCGCTGTGCGCCAAGCTGGCGCAAGGCGCCGGCGCCCAGTACAAGGTCGAATGGCTCAACAAGGCCGCAGAGTAGGCCCGCTCTGGCGCCCGGTCAACGCGCCTGCGAGCCGGTCAGCCAAGCCGTTCACAGTGACGACATGGCCAGCAAAGAGAAGCCCCGTTCAGGGGCTTCTTGTTTTTTACCCGCTACCGCTTTACCCACTCACTCTTTCCCCACTAACGGTTTTCCTCACCATTTTCCTCACCAATGGCAGCACCCGCCCCATCTGCACAGCAGATCAGTCGTTATTGACCAATTAGCCGATCCAGATCAGAAATCGGCCATCTGGTCCTTTCCCTCCGCCTACCCGCCGCTAATATACCCGATTGGCAACAAAGCCTCGTAGGAGTCACCCCATGAGCCATGCCAACCCCATTCGTTGGTTAAACGCAGCAGACTGGAGGCTGTAATTCAGGGGCGGTAGCCATGCCGGATGGAATGGATAAGCGAACGTTGCCCACGACTACCCAGTCAACATGGTGACAGCCTTATGCTGATTTCTGACCCGCTCACGCAGGCGTGCTTTGGCGGCGCTTGTCAAGAGTGCGCTGAGCACTGATTTTTCATACAGTAGTAACGGTGGCGCAAAAAGAGGAAGTCAAGCGAATACGCTCAGCACGAGAACAAGTTTGTAATATTATGATTTAATGATTTTTTACTTGGCGGCAGTGAAAATGTTACGGAGTTATATGGAATGCTCTGCTAACGGATTAGTGCCGCCTTCCATCTAATCACTGTTAGGCAAGAAAATGACACTCGAAGAAATCACTAAACTGTCGGAAATTCTGGGAAATGCCGGCCAGTTCATCCTGGGTATTTTTGCACTATCGTTATCGATACTTGCCTTGATTTTCAAGCGTAAAGATGTATTCAAAACAGAGTTAGCAAAAGCACAACTGGAAGAGCTCGGGAGAATCAGAAAAATATTAAGTGAAATATTTTTTGACGTTGGGTATGTTGCTGGATTCAAGAGGCAAAACGAAGTAATGGAATGGAGCCTTGAAGACTTCAAGAAAAATCTCCCCCAAGAATGGGAGCAACTCGAGAAATACAAAAGAAACTCCCTAGATTTATTCTATATCTTCATGACTCCCGACTACTATCTTTTCCCATCATGGGTGGACAAGAGCGAGATTAACGAGCACTACAAACTCATGCAAACCATGGCACCTTTCACAGTATTCGCAACAGGTGAAAAAAGCCGTCAAGACATTGAGAAATATCAAACCGCTACCCATGAACTGATTAATAAAATAGACAAATTATTAGTCAAGAATTCATGACGTTTACCCTATACACTCAGATAAATGCAAAGCCAGTCCGGGTTGTACTCGCCTAACAACTGGTTCAAACCGTTCGCTACGCTCACTGGGATGGGCTAAAGCCCGCCCCTTAACCAAACGTTATGCTTCTTAGGAGTGCAATGTGACAAAGGAAGTACTCAACTTATTCATGGCCGTCTTTTACATTGCAGTAATGGCTGGCGCTATAGTTTTCGTTTTCTGGATGACAATCCAGAAAAGAAAGAACATGGAGAGCATGAAAGGAAACATAAAACAAAAGCTTTCATCATCAGTTTCACTTTCCGCAAAAGACATTACATTGATTGGTCGCAGCTTCGACCTATCCCCCAAAAGCAGTCGCGATGTAATTTATAGACTTTATGCCGAGGTTGATGAGCCCACCACCTTTCAGTATTAAAGAAATTGGTAGTTGAAATCGAGAAAGAAGAACCCTTTGACGAGCTGCCTGACGAAGTAAAACCATCTCTCTCCAGACTGCTTAAAATTATTGAATCATCACAAGATGACTCTGACAAACATATTCTCCTACCAATAACATCAACGCTAAACAAATACACCGAACTCAAGTCAGAGCAAGAAAAAGTAAAGAAACAGACAAATAGAGCTTTCATAATAACGATTATCAGCTTCGTGGTTGGTGCAATAAGCTTCTACTTCACGCTAAAGTCCCCATCAGATGTTGATATAAAAAGAGCTATGGAGCAGGTTCTAATTGAGCGCTCAGCCACCAACCCCAACGAGCCGTAAGCATAACAATTGGTTCAAGTAGCAAATCTGGGACACCCACCTCTTTGAGCAAGGCGTAGCATAGCCCGAACCCAAAAGATGGGTGTCCAAGGTCTTCTGTTATGCGGAAAGTTGGTAGTGGCGTTGCCAGCACCTTAGGCGGGCGTTAGACATCAACAGAAAAGGAAAAACAGGATGTCAGAACGAATAGGCTATGCAGTTTACAGCGAGATAGAGGCTGGTTACTTGGTAACCGCATCTCCGAGTAATTATCTATGGGATCCAGCAGCTGCGATAATCTATGAAACTGCTGCAAAAGCGTGGGCATCAGCCAAACGTAGAGGCACAGGATATGCTATCGCTGTTGCAATCAATCGTAATGAAAATGGCAATTTTGAGCATGAGCAAATTCCACCTCCCATGAAGGCCCCTCCAGGGAGCTGGATCGTTAAAATCGAAGACCACGGACTTCCCACGGGGCCACTTTACATTACGAGTCTGAGTAAAGATGGCAAACCTCGCGCATCATCAGAAATTCATGAGGCCCGAGGATTCGACCATGAGCAAGCAACCGAAGTGGCATCAATAATGAAAGGTACGGTTAAAGTAGAGCAAATAGCCTCATGACCGAAATGCGTTGAAATGTGCATGAAGTACTGAAATCGAGGAAAAAATGAAGAACCTGATACCTGTAGTTGCCAGTGCATTTTTGATAGCTGGTTGCCAATCCAACCCTTCCCAGAACACACCTGCATCGGGAATTGAGTTCGCACATGACAAATTCAGCGTTCTCATGGTTTCGGTTGATGACACATTTGATTTTCCGAGAGGTAAGTTTTTCCGCTCCTCCTATGCTATCCAGGAAAAATTAACGGTCAAATTGCCTGGTGTTGTAGGCATCTATGCTGACTTCTTCGACCACTGCCTGAATACCGGCAATAAACCGCAGATTATCGATGGCGTCGCGCTAGTCTGCCGATCTGATCAGGTCAACCTTTATGCCGTTATCGCTGCAGAGGCTGGCAGGACAGCGTGGCTGCAAGTCGTTGAACCGAGTGACATGAGTTTACAGATAAGTGCACAAGAGCTTGCTGACTATGCAATGAATAATTTTGCCAATTATGTTGAGGCTGATGTGAGCAGTACCAAGCGGCTGCTTGGCACCAGCTCTCTTTACAAAAACGTTCCCAATTGGCCGTAACAAAGTAACGGGAGTATAAGAAATGCAGCAAATCTGGGACACCCACCTTTTTGAGCAAGGCGTAGCATAGCCCGAACCCAAAAGATGGGTGTTCAAGCTCTTCTGCTCACCGAGTTCAAAAGCAAAAGCCCCATCACGGGGCTTTTTCTATTGGTGCAGCCGGTGTATGCGGCAGCCTGAACCAGCCCACCCTATGAGCGGGCGGGCAGATCCTGTTTCAGCGCAACCAGCAACAGGGCCAACAGGCCAAAGGGCGGAAACAGACAGAGCAGGGAGCAGATAAGGGTGATCAGCGCCGGATGCTCGCTCTTGCGGCGCGCCAGTCGCCAGGCGATGACGCCGACGATGACCATCAGCAACGCAATGAACTGGCCAAGCAGGGTGGCATTGATATTCATGAAAGATCCTTTTTCATGGGCAAGTGTGAAGAACCTGTACTTTATCGCCTTGGCTGCGATTGGCAACCGCTGAACCGCACCGGCCACTCGCCCGTTGATAGGTTCTCTCTATTCTGGCAATAGATGAGAATAGTTTTCATTTAATCTCATTTCGGCGGATACTCTCATCATCAACAGAGGGAGCCGCCATCATGAAAAAGACCATCAGCTTTGCCATCCTGCACTTCGGTGTTGCCTTTACCGTGGCCTACCTGCTGACAGGTGAACTGCTGACCGCCAGCCTGATCGCCCTGATCGAGCCCGCCGTCAACACGGTCGCCTTCTACTTTCATGACCTTGGCTGGCACAAGCTCAGACCAAATCACAGCCTGCAGGCCAAGACCAGCAGCTTCGCGGTAGTCCACTTCTCGGTGGCCTTCGGAGTGGCCTTCCTGCTGAGCGGCGAGCTGCTCACCGGCGGCGTGATGGCGATGATCGAACCGGCCATCAATACCGTGGTGTTCTTCTTCCACGAGCGGCTGTGGCGCGCCCGCAGTCAGCAACTGGCGCTGGCCTGATCAACCGGGCAAACCGCCTCCCCCCTTTATCGCTGCCACAAAAAACCCGACATTCCGGCCAGGAGTGTCGAGTTTTTCCGTTTGGCAGCCATTCAGCTGTGCAAGTGCGCTCGGCTCCCCTGCTGCATTGCCCTGTAGAGTGTGCTGTAGTAGGCAGATATACCCTCTTCATTGCTGGAATCTATCGATGAACAAGACCTTGTTTGCCACCCTGCTGTTTGCCCCTCTGCTGGCCAGTGCCGCAACCCCTTCCTTTGACTGCACCAAAGCCTCCGGGTCGGTCGAAACCCTGATCTGCAAGGATGCCGGACTGGCCGCCCTTGATAACGAACTGGCGGCCCTCTATCCCAAGGCGATTGCCGCGCTCTCTCCCGAACAGCTCAAGACCGAGCGCGCCATGCAGCGCGGCTGGATCAAGGGTCGCAACGACTGCTGGAAGGGACAGGATCTGCGCCAGTGTGTGGAGGATAACTACCTGCTGCGGATCACCGAACTGCAGATCAGCGGCGGCCAGCTGATGGTGCCGGCACCGGTCAACTACCAGTGCGGCAAGAACGTCACTCTCTCCACCTACTTCTATAACGATGCCAAGCTGCCCGCCGCGGTGATCAACCTGAGCGAGGGCGACAAGCAGCAACAAGTGCTCGCCTATGAAGCCCCCAGCGCCAGCGGCGCCCGTTATGAAGGGCAAAACCTCACCTTCTTCACCAAGGGGGACGACGCCACGCTGGAGCGTTACGGCCAGCCAACCCTCACCTGCATGGAAAATCCGACCAAGGGCTGAGGCTCATAGGGGCGGCTCGTCTTGCCGCCCCACCTTGACTAGATGGCGATATCCAGCGGTTTTCCTTCCCGCACAATCCGCAACTTGAGCGACCCCGGCTTGCCGGTGCTGAGCAGTTCACGCACCTTGTCAATATCGAGGGGACGATAAGCCACCCCGTTGATCTGTTCCAGAATGTCGCCATTAGCCAGACCATAGGGGGCAAGATCCCGTTCGTCGCTGTAGTAGACCTGCAAATGCTCGCCATCAAAACGCACCCCGATATTGCGCAGGACTGGCGGCACTTTGCGCGCCAGGCTGTCGGCGTCGTAGCAGAGCATCATCCGCCCGGGCATGATCGCAAAGCGATTGAAGCGGTTAACAAAATCCAGCCCCAGACCATACTGCTCATTGCTGTTTTCCGACACGCGCAGCTCACCGAGCTGGCGCTCATCAAAGTGCAGGCCGGTGAGGATATGGTCACGCCCCTCCACCATACCGCTGGCGTCCACCCCTTTGCGTGGCATCGCATCTTCGCCAGAGATCGCCTTCTGGCTAGCCATAAAGTCGATAAAGGCATGGTCGGCATAGCTCTGATCGGCCCCGGTATCCAGATACATGCGCACGCTGCTCTCGCCGTGGGTCAGATACACGGCCGGGGAGCGGTTGTAGCTATCTTCATAGCCGATGCAACGCTCGAACGTGGCTGCCGACGGAGCCGTCAGCGAAGCCGTGAGCTGATGCCTGTCGCGATCAAACTCCCAGTTGAAACGGCGGATGGTGTCGATCCCGAGGATGCCATCGATACGGCTGCCGAGAGACTGGGAGATGAGATCGAAATCAACGGTTGCCCACAGATCGCTGTCATCAATGGTGACCGACCCCAGCGAGAAGGGCTGCGGCTCAACAAAGCCAAGCTGCTCGCTGCCCAGTTGGCTCGAAACGCTGCTTACACTGGCAAAATCAGCCTGATAGGCCCTGGGCAATTCGCTTAAGGTCAGCGCCTTGAAACGGCTGGCCAGACGACGATCGATAAAGGTGATACTGGCCCCGGTATCGAGCAAAAACTGATACTGCTCACCTGCGATGGTGACGGGGATCAGGGGGGCACTTTCGTAATGCACCGTCAGCACCGGGCCGGGTGCATTGCGCTTGGTGGATGAATCCGGGGCTGTGCAGCCTTGGACGACGAACAGGGCCAACATGGCCAGCGCCACTTTGAACTGCGACTTCATAACTCTCCTTCCCGATAGCAGATGCCCCCGCGACGCCACCGCAAAATGCCATCTTGTTGATTTATAGATAAATAAGCTATTTCAGCGGGGAATGCGGACAATAACAAAGAGTTTTATGCTGGTTCAAGCCGGATATGACCATGAATATTCTATGGGGTTAGCTCAAGAATGGTTGTTCACGCTATCTCGGCACGTCATCAATCGTAGGCGACATTTGATTAATTTATTGATCTTGCACAGAAAATCTCAATATTGAGCTTTCTCTCCACAGCGCCATGGTTAATATTGCCATTTGGCAACACTTGCCTCGTCAGAGTCTCCCATGAGCCATGCCAACCCCATCCCGTTGGTGAAACGCAGCAGACTGGAGGCTGAAATTCAGGGGCGGTAGCCATGCCATATCTCGCCCGGTCCCTTTTTGATCCAAACAAACTGACCGGCAAGCCGCTGACTCATCCACAACATGCAAATCAAGGTGGTGTATGGAAACACAAACCCTGCATCGTGGTCGCTTGATCGACCATATCCAGCTGGTGGTCAAAGATCTGGTCGCCAGCCAGCGCTTTTACACGGCCATTCTCACCACCCTCGATATTCCGCTGGGCGGCACAGGTGAGGGCTACTTCTGGGCAGACGAACTGTTTGTCACCGCTGTCGATAGCCCCGCCGCGCTGGGGGTGTTGACCGGTCGCCACCATCTCGCCTTTCAGGCAAAAGATCGCGCCATGGTGGATCGCTTTTATCAGGCCGCACTGGCCAATGGCGGCAAAGACAACGGCGCCCCGGGCGAGCGTAATTATCACCCCGGCTATTACGCAGCTTTTGTCCTCGACCCGGACGGCAATAATATCGAAGCGGTTTATCACGGTGAGGCAAAGCGTAGTATGGGGTCAGTAGAAATTCGATTTTAAAAAATAATGACGTACCAGTGAGGTAACCTCGTTATAGCACAACGAGGTTACATCGCCTCGCTAAAAATATTCACACTTTGGTTTTACATTACTGTTTTTACCGTGGTGAAGGTAATGTAAAAAGAGGACGTTATACGAATATGGATAGCCACTGAGTCAAGCTAACCGTATACCCACTTTAGATAACTCTTCCGAGACAGAAATTAAATTGGTACAGATTTATACGGAATGCGTCATTATCAGCTTAGTACCATTGGCGATCTAGTTATTATTGATTACTTGAGAGAGCATATTAATGAAAGCATGGGAACGAAGATTAAAAGACCTATCTCATATACTTGTAAGCTGTGAGAGGACATATTTCGAACCAGAGTTATTTAGAATGAATTTAAACCAGTTCTTACAAACAGCGAGAACAGTCACTTTCATTATACAAAAAAATAAAAATGATATACCAAACTTTACTAGTTGGTATGACGATGCAGTTATTAAAAATTGGAACAATGATGTTCTTATGACTTGGGCCAAAGACTCAAGAAATAAGATTGAAAAAGAAGGTGATTTAGAATTACATAGTAAATTATCCACTACTTTATTGTTTTTATATGATGAAAAACATGACATTCATTTAGAATGCGGTAGAAATGAACTAATTAATTATAATGTTAAAAAGTTAATGCGCCTTGCACAAAAAAAACTTCCCACCGGGTTTATGGATTCAGCCTCGATAAAGATTGAACGTCGCTGGGTTGCAAATGAACTTCCTGAATG
>OLFS01000428.1_pt1 | contig 40480 bp, 50 predicted proteins | sample 1605491 | NCBI WGS metagenome assembly OLFS01 (sample SAMEA3888921, study PRJEB22519) | human gut metagenome | biome: human gut; feature: human-associated habitat; material: faeces | place: Denmark | collected 2011 | reverse complement strand
ACCCGTGGTTACGAAGAGAAGTCCCTTGAGTTCCTCGCTAAGAAGGCCAAGCAATGGCAGGTACAGACTATTGTCTTCGAGAGTAACTTCGGTGACGGTATGTTCGGTAACGTGTTCCAGCCTGTGCTCCTGAAGCATCACCCAGCGCAGCTCGAAGAGATTCGTGCTCGTGGCATGAAAGAGGTCCGTATCTGCGATACCCTTGAGCCTGTACTAGCAAGTCACCGCTTGGTCATCCGTGATGAGGTAATCCGACAGGACTACCAAACAGCGCGTGATGCAGACGGTAAGCACGCTCTGAAGTACAGCCTGTTCTACCAGATGACCCGTATGAGCCGTGAGAAGGGCGCTGTGGCGCACGATGACCGACTTGATGCATTAGCACTGGGTGTCGAGTTCCTTCGCTCTACGATGCAGCAGGACGCCGTTAAGATAGAGGCTGAGGTACTTCAGGAGTTCTTGGAGCACCACATGGAGAAGCCCCTGAGTAACGTCTCGCAGTTCCGCACCACCAGCAGCAACGGTGTGGATATCCGATGGGAAGACGACGGGGACAGCTCTATGTTCATCGAATGGTGAGTATGCAGTTATTGCGCATAAGGATTCATTAGGCCACGGAAGGCCACTTTTGGAAAACCCTAAGTATAACAGACACTTGGAATTAGGTAGCACTATAGGGAGAGACCCAAGGTTACATACTATAAGACTACTTAAAGTTTCATTCATATAGGTATGCACTTTAAGTCTCCTCTATGAGAGAGGGTAGTGATGATAATATCACCCTCTAACTATAAGACACTAAGAGCCAACATAAGGAGGACCTATGCGCTTACTGTTTAACTTACTGCGCCATAGGACTACTTGGCGATTTCTGCTGGTACTTGCTGGTGCCCTTGGGGCTTCACTGGTCACTCAGCAGCAACTCAGTGGATTGGAGACTCTCGTGTGCTCTCTACTCACTTGTAGCGATTAGGGTCTTCCTGACGCGCTAGGGATTCCGTAGTGATGCTTACCAGCATACACCACTCCATCCCTCAATAGTCAATACTTAAAGTTAACCTTAGGTGACTCATTGGGTCTACCTACGGGTCTATGCACTTACCTGAGGAATACCTGAGGTTACCTTTAAGAATATGACATAAAGTTCTGAGTGCATATCTCACAGTTTACACTTTTGGTTATCCCCCCCCGGTACCCTCTCAGTTCACTCTCAGTAACCTAGGCCTCCCATAAACCTTCGGTTTAACCTTAGGTGGGACTGGTGGGAATCCTTAGGTGATACTATATGTTGATGTCTCTGTGTCCCTATCTGTTGGTACTCTCCAAGTATCCTCCAAGTCATACCTGAGGAGCCAACCTGAGGTAGTACCTGAGACCATATACCTAAGGTGAGCCGACTGCTCACAAGGTTCACCACGTGACTAACGTTTAGCAGTGACTGTTAGTAGGTCACATTAAGAGCGTCATTAAGTATCTCGTTTAGCAGTCCCTGAGACACTAAGAGCGGGACAAAGAGTATCGGTGAGTCATTACTATAAAGCTATTCAGTGGTCAGTGTCAATATACTAAACAATTAGGTATCACTATAGGGAGACACTTTAAGTGTTACTAAGAGACCATCACCATAAAGATAACTATCACTATAGGTCTACATAAAGTTCAACTTAAGGTATTGACATTCAGAATCCGTTATGAGACATTAGCAACCGTTGAGAGACACAACGTCACCGACAACCAGACAATACCACGAGTTATCTGGTTAGACTAAGGGTCTCAAGTAGTCATCAACCGGACATACGAAAGTGGTTGACTCAACGATGAACAAACAGTAGTATTGAAACACGGTCGTTACAGGCTGCCACTGTAACAGTTCGGGAGGGCACTACAGCCCAACAAGAGCCTGACTAGCTCGCTAGTGTACCGCTGAGGCGGAGTAATACAGGACGCAAAGTGTCGCCCGCTGAGGGGCTACAGCTCACGAGTAAGGTTATCAGGCTTACACCGCTAGGCAACTAGCACCGCTCTTTAACAATATGGATTAGTCAAAAGCTGATATGTATACCACGACAATAGTGTTTAACTAGTGGTTACATTCAGGTCTCTGGCAAGGTACGTCCTGTCACCCTGAATGTAACCACACTGATAACCACTAACGCTAGGTAACTAGCAATCAACATTGAGGATACACACCATGGAACGTAACGCGAACGCATACTATGACCTTCTGGCCGCAACTGTTGAGCTGTTCAATGAGCGCATTCAACAGGATGAACTCACCGAGCATGATGATTGGTCTGATGCACTACACGAGGTGGTAGATGGTCAGGTTCCGCACTATTACCACGAGATTTTCACGGTTATGGCTGCTAACGGTATTGACCATGAGTTCGATGATTCGGGCTTCATCCCGGACACCAAGGACGTGAGTCGCATCTGTCAGGCTCGCATCTATGAGGCGCTGTACAACGATGTATTGAACGACTCTGGGATTATCTGGTGGGAAGAGCCAGAGGACGAAGATGAAGAGGAAGACTGTGATGATTAAGTATGGACTCACCCAGCAGGACATGCAGGAATATCGCGGCGCTTTTAAGGCCGCTTGCGAGTGCACTGCTGGCATACCTGAAGCAAAAGCCGACTGGTTCGGCTACTACATGGCCCAAATGGCCCAGACCTACCGCTCACGCAAGAGAATGCACAATGACAATCGAATGTCCTAACCTCGATTCACTTCTGGATTGCATTGCAGGTCTCGTAAAGCGGGGCTAACGTTTAAAACTGACGCAAGCAGTTTGACCATCACGCTGACAGGAGGTTACTAACCCGTGTTAACACTCTTTGTACTCTTTGTGTACGCCCTGATTGTCCTGTACTTTGTGCGGGACTTTCGCAAGGGTCTCAAGGTACACAAGGCGTCATTCAGTTACATGAAGTGGGGCGTACTGCCTCGCTTTACTGTGCGGCTACCTAATGGCCGCTTTAAGGCAAACAAAGTGGGGATATTCTATGTCGCTACGCATTGATACACGACACATTCGGGCCGCACAACTGGTAATGGCTTATGGTGCATCTGACGCACTAACCAAGCGCATCCTAACGAAACACCGCAAGATGACAGCACGCCAAGCTGCTTGCGCTGTAAAGTGGGCCAGACTCACGCTGCTCTCGTACCAATAACTCGCCACTAACCACTTGAAGGAAACAACTAATGAACTACGCCGAGATACAAGCACGCTTAAACGCCCTCCGCAATATACCAATCTGTGAACTCGATACGCGCCAGCCGCTACTGGTGGCCCTCATTGCGGACATCGTGAACTGCGAGACGTCCGACGGTGATGATACGGATAGTAGCTGTGGTCTGGAATGTCAGGATTACTGGCATACCCTGAGGATTAAGGCCAAAGATGCTGGGTTTAACCTGCTGGGCAATGGTCACTTCAGCGCAGCGTTTAAGCATGAACTGTTACCCGGCAAGGTCATTAAGGTTGGCTTTAAGAAAGAGGACTCAGGGGCCGCCTACGTGGCTTTCTGCCGGATGCATCAAGGCCGGGTAGGGATTCCTAACGTCTATCACGTAGCGCGCCACGCTGGCTGCTATACGGTGGTACTGGATGAGCTTGTACCGTGCGAGCGTCATGAGAACGATGAGCATGACCATTACGCAGAGCTTGCGTATTATTTTGTCGAAAGTGACTACGAGCCTGAGGACCAGCGCAAGGAAGACCAGCAGTTTATTCAGACGTGCAAGGACATCCGTAAGTTCTTCTACGGGATTGCATCCTTCGATATGCACAGCGGCAACATCATGTTCACCAAAGACGGCAAGCCAGTAATAACCGACCCGGTGTCATTCTCACAGGACCGCGAACGTGAGCCTTTCTCACTGGAACCTGAGGAGCTACTTGCTGGGATTGAGCAGATAGCGCACGACAAGGTGATTGAACGCTGTAAGCGCAACAAGGCTAAGCGTGACCCGAACGGAGAGCTGCGCATCGCACGGCGTAAGGCCAATAAGGAACGTCGAGCACGCCGTAAGGCGCACGCAAGGTGGCGTAAGGAGCGCGAACGGATTAACGCCGAGGACCTGAAGCACGACCTTGCGGTAATCGAGCAGCGAGTGCACGCATGGATGGCCTGCGATGGTCTCGCCATACAGCAGGGTCGGGGCCTTCCGGTGGACAACTACCTTCAGGGTAGACTTATGGGCTAACAAGGTGTATCTTAGGTGTCTCTCATGCAAGAGGCACCAATAGATAAACTTTATTCACAAAGAGGCACACAATGAACGCATTAAACATTGCACGTAATGACTTCTCCGAGATTGAGCTAGCTGCCATCCCTTACAACATCCTCAGCGAGCACTACGGGGATAAGCTGGCGCGTGAACAGCTGGCGCTTGAGCATGAAGCATACGAGCTGGGCGAACAGCGTTTCCTGAAGATGTTAGAACGTCAGGTCAAGGCTGGCGAGTTCGCTGACAACGTGGCCGCTAAGCCGCTGGTCCTAACGCTGCACCCGCAGTTAACCAAACGTATTAACGATTGGAAAGAGGAGCAAGCAACCGCACGTGGTAAGAAGCCTCGCGCATACTACCCGATTAAGCACGGCGTGGCCTCAGAGTTAGCCATTAGTATGGGCGCTGAGGTGCTCAACGAGAAGCGCGGAGTGTCCAGTGAGGCTATCGCACTACTGACCATTAAGGTCGTCTTAGGGACGCTCACAGACGCCTCTAAGGCCACCATCCAGCAGGTGTCCTCGCAGTTAGGTAAGGCCCTTGAGGATGAGGCGCGCTTCGGTCGTATCCGCGAGCAGGAAGCCACCTACTTCAAGAAGAACGTAGCGGACCAGCTGGACAAGCGGGTGGGCCACGTGTATAAGAAGGCATTTATGCAAGTTGTCGAGTCTGATATGATATCAAAAGGGATGCTGGGTGGTGACAACTGGGCGAGCTGGAAGACCGACGAGCAGATGCACGTAGGAACCAAGCTGCTTGAGCTACTCATCGAGGGCACGGGTCTGGTGGAAATGACCAAGAACAAGATGGCGGACGGTTCGGATGATGTCACCAGTATGCAAATGGTACAGCTGGCTCCGGCCTTTGTGGAACTCCTGAGTAAACGAGCGGGCGCACTTGCAGGTATCAGCCCAATGTACCAGCCCTGTGTGGTCCCTCCGAAACCTTGGGTTGGAACTGTAGGCGGTGGGTACTGGTCAGTAGGTCGTCGCCCGCTGGCACTGGTGCGTACCCACTCCAAGAAGGCGCTGCGTCGCTACGAAGATGTTCACATGCCTGAGGTGTACAAGGCGGTTAACCTCGCACAAAACACGCCGTGGAAGGTGAACAAGAAGGTGCTGGCGGTAGTCAACGAGATTGTCAACTGGAAGCACTGCCCGGTAGGTGATGTCCCGGCGATTGAGCGTGAAGAGTTACCACCGCGCCCGGACGATATCGACACCAACGAGGTGGCACGCAAGGCTTGGCGCAAGGAGGCCGCAGCGGTCTACCGTAAGGACAAAGCTCGCCAGTCTCGCCGCCTGTCAATGGAGTTCATGGTGTCACAGGCCAATAAGTTCGCAAACCACAAGGCCATTTGGTTCCCTTACAACATGGACTGGCGCGGTCGTGTGTACGCTGTGAGCATGTTCAACCCTCAAGGTAACGACATGACCAAGGGTATGCTTACGCTGGCCAAAGGTAAGCCAATCGGCCTCGACGGGTTCTACTGGCTGAAGATTCACGGTGCAAACTGTGCTGGTGTAGATAAAGTCCCATTCCCTGAGCGCATCAAGTTTATCGAAGAGAACGAGGGCAACATTCTGGCGAGCGCAGCTGACCCGTTGAATAACACGTGGTGGACTCAGCAAGATTCACCATTCTGTTTCTTAGCGTTCTGTTTCGAGTATGCTGGTGTTAAGCATCACGGCCTGAATTACAACTGCTCGTTGCCACTGGCGTTCGATGGGTCTTGCTCTGGGATTCAACACTTCAGCGCAATGCTCCGTGATTCTATCGGTGGCCGCGCAGTAAACCTACTGCCTTCCGACACCGTGCAGGATATCTACAAGATTGTTGCCGACAAGGTCAACGAGGTGCTCCATCAACACGTCGTCAACGGGTCTCAGACGGTGGTCGAGCAGATTGCCGACAAGGAGACTGGGGAGTTCCGCGAGAAGGTAACACTTGGCGAGTCCGTAATGGCCGCGCAGTGGTTGCAATATGGTGTGACCCGCAAGGTGACTAAGCGTTCAGTCATGACGTTGGCGTATGGTTCCAAGGAGTTCGGGTTCCGCCAGCAAGTTCTTGAGGATACCGTGCAGCCCGCTATTGATAATGGTGATGGCTTGATGTTCACTCATCCGAACCAAGCGGCTGGCTACATGGCTAAGCTGATTTGGGATGCTGTGACCGTGACCGTAGTGGCCGCTGTCGAAGCGATGAACTGGCTGAAGTCTGCCGCTAAGCTGTTGGCCGCTGAAGTTAAGGACAAGAAGACTAAAGAGGTACTGCGCAAGCGCTGCGCAATCCACTGGGTTACACCAGACGGATTCCCGGTGTGGCAAGAATACCACAAGCGTGACCAAGCGCGCCTGAAGCTGACGTTTCTGGGCCAGGCTAACGTATTTATGACGTACAACAAAGGGGACACCAAAGAGATTGACGCGCACAAGCAAGAGTCAGGCATCGCGCCTAACTTTGTGCACTCACAGGATGGTAGCCACCTACGTATGACCGTAGTGCACGCTAACGAGGTCTACGGGATTGGCTCCTTTGCGCTCATTCACGACTCCTTCGGTACCATTCCGGCAGACGCTGGCAACCTGTTCAAGGCGGTTCGTGAGACCATGGTGAAGACTTACGAGGATAACGATGTGATTGCAGACTTCTATGACCAGTTCGCTGACCAGCTGCACGAGTCTCAGCTCGACAAGATGCCTGAGGTACCAGCTAAAGGGGACCTGAATCTGCGCGATATCTTAGAGTCTGACTTTGCGTTTGCGTGAGGTCTCCGGTAATTAGGTAGCACTATAGGGACCCGCTCTCTGGGTCCATATACTTAAAGACAACTTAAAGTAAACTTAAAGAGGTACGCCATGACTTACTCAATCATTGTAACCATCTTGTTAATCATTGTAACCATCTTGTTAATCGTTGTAACCATCCTGTTCATCCGGTCTGTTCTGAACGCAACCGACCTACAGAGCACTCTTAGCTCAAAGGTGGAAACACACAAACAGGCCCTAGAGTCAGCTGCCACCGAGGTACGTCGGGCAGAAGAGGACAGAGCGTCATGCTACCGAAGGTTACGGCACATTGAGGACCTACTGGATGCTGAGAAAGACAGGGTAATGACTTTAAGTGGTCGCATCGCAACCCAGCGTGACCGAATGAAGCATCTCCGTAAGCACAACGATGAGTTACTGAACGAGCTGCTGATGGTCTCCGACCTGATTCACGTTAAGTTCACCGCACGATTACCTGACGGACAGCCAGTAAAGACTCTCTTTAAGTTAGGACTAGGGCCTTGCGGTCTGCATGTCAAGTCCCTCCGCTGGACCGAGCTGGAAGACCGCTATCTGATAGACCAGCTGTGCACCAACGGCGAGCGTAAGCAGTTCGTCTACTATAAGAACGAAGTAGTAGGCCGCATCGAGTTCCGCCACGGCAAGGTATGATTAGGTAGCACTATAGGAACATACTCAAGGTCATCATCTGGTGGCCTTCATGAATGTCCCTAACACCAATACACAGGAGCAACACTATGTATCAGAACACAATCAACTTCGAGCGCAGCCGTGAACGTCAGCAGACCGAGGGTTATATCCCTAAGGGCCGCAAGCTGAACAAGACGAAACGCGGTGGTGGCGTGAAGGGTTCCTTCCGTAACGCGAAGGGTGACAGCGTTGTTAACCAAGAGAAATACTTCGTAGGAGCGTAACAAATGGCCGTACAAGCTAAGTACCTATTTGATGGCAGCACAGCCCAATGGTCTCGGTTGGGAGCCACCGAGCGCAGACTACTGGACGAGACGATGTTAAGGGTGGTCATGGAGTACCACACGTGGAACCATACAGTCTCGCTTTCAGTGTATGAGCCGAGAGGGGAACTTCTGGTATCAAAAGCATTCAGCCGCTGGTCAATTGACTCGGCGTCAGACTGGCTGGCAAAACTCACTACCGACTACGCAAGTTGGAGGTGATTAGGTAGCACTATAGGCAGACTCAAGGTCATCGGATTCCGGTGGCCTTTATGATTGCTTATTGCACACTAAATGAACACTACACTTCGGAGACATCACCATGATGAACATTAAGACCAACCCCTTTAAGGCTGTATCATACGTCCGCTCTGCTATCGAGAAGGCACTGGAGACTTCCGGCTACCTAATCGCAGACACTAAGCACGATGGCGTACGCGGGAACATTTGCGTGGACAACACAGCAAACGCTGCGTGGCTCAGCCGGGTCTCCAAGACCATTCCGGCCCTTGAGCACCTCAACGGTTTCGACCAGCGCTGGCAGAAGTTGCTGAAGGATGACCGCTGGATTTTCCCGGATGGCTTTATGCTGGATGGTGAGCTGATGGTCAAAGGCGTGGACTTCAACACAGGGTCTGGACTGCTGCGCACAAAGTGGCTCAAAGAGACAAACTGGATGTACTCCAGCAAGGATGGCGTGGTGAAGGGTAAGAAGGAACCTTTCGAGCTGGATACCAAGCAACTAAAAGTTGTCCTCTACGACATCATTCCGCTTGACATTATCGAGTCCGGTGATGAATACAACGTGATGACCCTGCTGCGCCTTGAGCACGTCAAGGTAGCCTTACCAGTCCTGCAAGACCACTTCCCTGAAGTCGAGTGGTGCCTCTCAGAGTCCCATGAAGTTTACGACATGGACGAACTCGATGCGCTTTACCGACAGAAACGCGAAGAAGGTCACGAAGGTTTGGTGGTTAAGGACCCTCGCGGTATCTACAAGCGCGGTAAGAAGTCCGGCTGGTGGAAACTGAAGCCAGAGAACGAGGCTGACGGTGTCGTTGTAGGACTCAACTGGGGGACTCCTGGTCTTGCCAACGAGGGCAAGGTGATTGGCTTCGAGGTTCTCCTTGAGTCTGGTCGAGTAGTGTCCGCGAACAACATTAGCCAAGCGCTGATGGACGAGTTCACCGCAAAAGTCAAAACCTTCGACGAGAATTGGGCGACTGACACATCAATTAACCCTTACGAGGGCTGGGCGTGTCAAATCAAGTACATGGAGGAGACTCCAGATGGCTCTCTTCGTCACCCATCGTTCGACAAATGGCGTGGTACCGAGGCTGACCCTACCGTTAAGATGTAATTAGGTAGCACTATAGGAGACAACAATATGTCCATCAATCTGATTCTAATCATCGTGTTCATCCTCGCGGCTATCGTGTGGTCGATGAACGACGAGCCACCTAAAGGAGCATAAACCATGCGCTTACACTTCAATAAATCCAATGGTATCTTCTCGGTTCGCCGGGAAGACCGCAGCACTGTAGCAGCCTCTGAGCGCCACGGTAAGATTCCGTTCATAGGTGATACCTTCGAGCTGGCACCGAGCGTGCACCTCTTGGTTACTCGCGGTCTCTACGAATTGGCTCAGACTAAGAGCCGTCCTTTCGTACCCGTTGTGGTAACCAAGTGGCCGCGTATTCGCCTGTTCTGGGAGCGCATCAAGGAGGTTGTCAATGAATAAGTCGAAACCATGCATCACCATACACGCAAGTCACTGCCGCTCGGTACGATCATTTATGGCGTGCGACTGCGGTGCTAAACCTGAACCAGTTAAAAGACAGGTTGGAGACGACGGTGTTACATCGCCGAGTCACTACCAGCTGTTCGAAGGTGTAGAGGCCATCGAGGTGATTGCTCGCAGTATGACCCAAGAGATGTTCAAGGGGTACTGCCTCGGGAACATCCTCAAGTACCGCCTTCGTGCTGGTAAGAAGTCCGAGCTGGCTACCTTAGAGAAAGACATGGCGAAAGCTACGTTCTATCTTGAGCTGTACAGGAAACACAAGGGTCTGTGCTATGACGCCGAGTGATTGGTGCCGCGCACAGTACGAGAAGACGCTCGACCCTGTGTACATCGAATTGTATAACATGTGGCAGGAGCGAGAAGATGCAAAAGTTCATCGTAACGGTCGAGACAGCTAACGCATCGTATGAACTCCCGGTACACGCTGGGTCTCTCGAAGAGGCCCTTGAAGTTGCCGAGGCGGAGTACGAAGAGTTGGGCCAAGTGACACGGGTACGCCCGGATACTAATTTCGGTTCGACCTGTAGTCATTAGGTAGCACTATAGGGACACAGGCTGTCCCTCTTACTGTTTAAACTTAAAGGAGATTCATCATGGCATTCGCTAAGAAGAAGATTTATACCACCAAGATTGGTACCTGTGAGCCGTACGCTTACTTCAACAAGCCGGACTATGGCGGTGAGGGTTTTGAGAACCCACGCGGTACCTACAAGGGTTCCGTAACGTTCAAGAACGAAGACTGTCAGGAGCTGGTAGACCTCATCGTTAAGACCCATGAGGAAAACTACGCGGCCCGTCTGGAAGCTCACGAAGCGAACCCGCCGAAGGTTCAGAAGGGTAAGAAACCTCTGAAGCCGTACGAAGGCGACATGCCGTTCTTCGACAACGGGGATGGTACCACCACGTTCAACTTCAAGTGCTACGGTTCGTACGAGGACAAGAAGACTGGCGAGACAAAGAAGATTGTTCTGGGTGTAGTTGATGCTAAGGGCAAGCGCATTCAGGATGTGCCGATTATCGGTGGCGGCTCCAAAGTGAAGATTCGCTTCTCGCTGGTACCGTACGGCTGGTCTGCGGTAGCTGGTGCTTCAGTTAAGTTGCAGCTGGAAGGCGTCATGCTGGTCGAACTGGCTACCTTTGGTGGTGGCGAAGACGACTGGGCTGACGAAGCTGTAGAAGGTGGTTATGAAGCTGACGAATCTCGCAGCCGTAAACCTCAGGAAGACCCGGAAGATTGGTCTGGTGAGGAAGCTGACGAGGGCGAAGCTGAAGAAGACGATGACTTCTAATGACACTTCGGGAGAAAATCCTTGAGAGAGTCAAGGTGACTCCCACCGAATGCTGGGAATGGAGCGGAGCTTGTAACAACAAGGGCTACGGTCAGGTATGGTGTAGCTCTTCTAAGAAGTTGCTGTATGTGCACCGTGTTATGGCTGAAGCCCATAAAGGCTCAACAGTCCTTCACTCATGCGATAACCCCAGATGCTGCAACCCTGAGCACTTAACTGTTGGTACTCCTAAGGAGAACTCGTCGGACATGGTGGGAAAGGGCCGCAGCCACAGGGGTTATAAACTGAAGGATGAGGATGTTATATCCATCATGCAATCGGCGGAGTCCGGTGTGGTACTGGCTCGTTCCTTCAATGTTTCCCAGCAAACCATCTGCGACATACGCAACGGGAGGAGACATGGCAGGTTACGGAGCTAAAGGCATAAGCCGGGTTGGGGCCTACCGAAGTGGCCTAGAAGCACAGAACATGAAGGTCCTTGAGGCCAACGGGGTGAAAGCTGAGTATGAAATGTGGAAGATTCCTTATGTCATCCCAGCCAGTAATCACGTTTACACCCCTGACGTGGTGCTTCCTAATGGAATCATCGTGGAGCTTAAGGGTCTTTGGGACTCAGATGACCGCAAGAAACACCTTCTAATCCGGGAGCAATATCCTGAGATTAAGGTACGCCTTGTGTTCTCTTCCAGTAAGGCCAAGCTGTACAAGGGTTCCAAGACAACTTATGGCGAATGGTGTACCAAACATGGTATAATCTACGCTGACAAATTAATACCAGCATCTTGGATTAAGGAACCTAAGCAGGACATCCCATGGGATAAGCTGGTGCGAAAGAAGGAGAAGTAAGTATGCCTAAGGTACAATTCACCAAACGAAAGGAGACATCCCAGATTTTCGTACATTGTTCAGCCACCAAGTCCTCTATGGACATTGGGGTCCGAGAGATTGCTCAGTGGCATAAGGAGCAGGGATGGTTAGCAATTGGATATCACTTTGTGATTCGCCGTGACGGTACCGTAGAGGCTGGTCGAGACCAAGATGCTGTAGGTTCACACGTCAAGGGCTACAACTCGACTTCGGTCGGTGTGTGTCTGGTTGGAGGCATCGACGCCAAAGGTAACCACGAGGCAAACTTCACGCCAGCCCAGATGCAGTCTCTGCGTTCACTACTGGTAGAACTGAAGGTGCAATACGCTGGGGCTGTGCTGATGGCACACCACGATGTGGCACCTAAAGCTTGCCCGAGCTTCGACCTGAAGCGCTGGTGGGAGAAGAACGAATTGGTCACTTCTGACCGTGGGTAAACATTAGGTAGCACTACAGGGAGACAATTGAGTTTCCCTGTTGTCGCTTGAGGAGATTACTTTATGAACAAGTTCAAAGAGCACTTCGACCCAATCTCATTCCTAGCGTACGGGCTGTCAGGCTTGTGGGCGCTATCCTTCGTGGTCTCATTTGTCGCATCATGCATCAACGGTACCTCGTTATGAGTTACGGAGACTCTCAAGAAGATGGGCAGGAGAGCATCTTCCTGTTCCACGCTCCGTGCGAAAACTGTGGTTCTTCTGATGGTAACTCAGTGTATTCTGATTCTCATGAGTTTTGCTTCGTGTGTCAGCACCGAGTTCCCGGCTCAGAGGAACGTACCGAAAAGTTATCATCGAGAAGACCCAAAGGAGGGAATTACGGGATGAATACACAAGGTTCAGGCTTATTGGTATTCGGCGAGAGTGACGGTCGGTACACTGACCTGACGGCTCGTGGTATCTCAAAGGCGACATGCCAGAAGGCTGGCTATTGGGTCGCCAAGGTCAGAGGGACTGCCTATCAGGTGGCCGACTATCGTGACCAGAATGGCTCCATCGTCTCTCAGAAGCTGAGGGACAAGGAGAAGAACTTCTCTACCAGAGGGTCTCACAAAGGGGACGCACTGTTCGGTAAGCACCTGTGGAATGGCGGCAAGAAGATTGTTATCACCGAGGGTGAAATCGACATGTTAACCGTGATGCAGCTACAGGATTGTAAGTGGCCTGTGGTTTCATTGGGTCACGGTGCGTCAGCCGCAAAGAAAACTTGTAGTGCAAACTATGAGTATTTCGATAGCTTCGACCAGATTATCCTGATGTTCGATATGGATGACCCCGGTCGTGCAGCCATTGAGGAAGCCGCTCAGGTTCTCCCTCCCGGTAAGGTCCACGTGGCCGTGCTGACCGAGAAGGACGCCAACGAGTGTTTACTCAAGGGCAAAGGCAAGGAGGTTCTCGACCAGATATGGAACGCAGCCCCTTGGGTGCCTGACGGTGTCATTGGTGCTATGTCCATGAAGGACCGAGTACGCGAAGCAATGACCAGTGAACAGAGCGTAGGCTACTTGTTCTCAGGCTGTCCGGGCCTTAACGACAGAACGCTAGGAGCACGCGGTGGCGAGGTCATAATGGTCACCTCAGGCTCAGGCATGGGTAAGTCAACGTTCGTCCGTCAGCAAGCTCTAGGGTTCGCCAGAGGGCAAGGACTGAAGGTTGGCATGGCTATGCTTGAAGAGTCTGTAGAGGAGACGATGGAGGATGTCCTAGGGATTGCCAACGGTATCCGCTTACGGCAGCAACCACGTGAGTACAAGCAGAAGCTGATAGAAGACGGTACGTATGACAAATGGTTCGATGAACTGTATGGCACCGACCAGTTCCATCTTTATGACTCCTTTGCGGAAGCTGAGGTGGACCGACTGTTAGCAAAGCTGCACTACATGCGCACAGGGTTAAACTGTGACGTAATCATTCTGGACCACATCTCAATCGTAGTGTCTGCCTCTGAGGAATCTGATGAGCGCAAGATGATTGACCGACTCATGACCAAGCTGAAAGGGTTCGCTAAGTCAACCGGAGTGGTACTCATTGTTATTTGCCACCTGAAGAACCCGGAGAAAGGTAAAGCTCATGAAGAAGGACGTGCTGTTTCCATTACTGACTTGCGTGGGTCTGGGTCTCTGCGCCAACTCTCTGATACTATCATTGCCCTTGAGCGTAATCAGCAAGGGGACATGCCTAATCTTGTCCTCCTTCGTATTCTCAAGTGTCGCTTTAATGGTATTGGCGTTGGCATTGCGGGGTACATGGAGTACAACGAAAGGACAGGGCTCCTTGAACCGTCTAGCTACACTGGCGGCGAAGGAGAAGGAGATACTGGCTGGGAAGGCCACGAAGAAGACGACTACTAGTCATGACGAGTGGTGCTCCTGTGAGCACTGCTGTCCAACACTCGAAGCATTCCGTATGAGAATGTACAGAGACTTTAACCGTAAATAGGAGAATCAACATGTTTAAACTTATCGAAGCATTAGGCCGTCTGGTCATCGCGCTGTACATTCGCGAAGCTAAGGCACTTGACAAGGTGTCCAAGGTTGAGGCCCTTACAGCTGCACAGCTGGCGGCAAAGGCCGCTGTCGCACGTGAAGCAGCACTTTATGCAACCGCAGAGGCCGCTAAGGTGGCAGCTAAAGCCCAGAAACTTAAGGAGTTCTTCTAATGACTACCAAAGTTAAATTCCCCGGTAATACCATTCAGCTGTCCGACACCGTTGACCAGTGGGGACGCAAGGTTCACATCAACGTTCGCAACGACAAGGTGACTCTGGTCTACCGCTGGAAGGCTAAGAGTGATAACCGTGCGCATACTCAGCGTGTGACACTTGACGATGTTCAAGCAGCTCGACTACTGGCATCCGTAGCCGTAGCCGCTACTATAGCTGTTGGTGAGGACAAGGTCCGTGAGGCTATCCTGAGTAAAGAGGTAGGCTCAACGGCAACCCGGCTGGCAGAAGCGTCAGAAGCCAAGTGATAAACTCAAGGTCATTACTATATATAGTGGCCTTTATGATTATCACACACAACATATTGAGAGGTACAAACAATGCGTAAACCTGAAGAAATCCGTGCAGACATTGAGAAGCTGACCAAAGAGCTGGAGGCCGTGAAGATTCATGAGTCTAGGCAGGTTGCTGCTGTTAACATCCTATATAACTTAGGGTGGACACACGACCCACGAAAGGGCTGGCAGAAGCCTAAGGCAACAATCAAAATCAATGATTACAAGGCTCCACTGAAGGCTGGAGAGTTTGCAACGTGGGAGGATAGCGCCCTTGGCGGTACCGTTTATATCCGGTCAGTAGGTGATAGGTACTGCCAAGTATCACACGTTCGCGCTGTCTATCATTCAGGTGCCGATGTCCTCAACGGTAGTTTCGCTATTGAGAAAAGTAAGTTGACCGTTCGACCCCGCGAGTATTTCATCGGGCGTCGTTAAGCAACAGGAGACCACTATGTTAGTAACCGATATCGAGGCGAACAACCTCTTAGAGAAAGTCACTCAGTTCCATTGTGGAGTCATCTATGACTATAGTACGGACGAGTACGTATCGTATCGACCTTGGGACTTCTCAGCATATCTCGATGCGTTGGAAGCTGAGGTGGCTCGTGGTGGTCTCATTGTATTCCACAACGGTCACAAGTATGATGCCCCAGTGTTGACCAAGCTGGCCAAGCTCCAGTTAAACCGCGAGTTCCACCTGCCGCGTGAGAACGTCGTTGACACATTGGTGCTCAGTCGTTTGCTGTATGCGAACATTAAGGACTCCGACATGGCCCTGCTGCGTTCCGGTAAGTTACCTGGTAAGCGCTTCGGGTCTCACGCTCTGGAGGCGTGGGGTTATCGCTTAGGAGAGATGAAGGGTGAGTACAAGGACGACTTCAAGAAGCTCCTTGAGGAACAGGGCGAGGACTACGTTGATGGTGCTGAGTGGATTAGCTTCAACGAGCCGATGATGGACTATAACGTTCAGGACGTTGTGGTCACCAAAGCACTCTTAGAGAAACTGCTGAGCGACAAGCACTACTTCCCAGACGCTGAAAGGCTACTGGAGGAGTGGACCAACGCTGACGCCAGCCTGTTCTGGTCGGAGTCCTGTGAGGCCGTTTGGTTGGAACACCGGGCCGCATGGTTGCTCGCTAAGCAGGAGCGTAACGGCTTCCCGTTTGACACCAAGGCCATCGAGGAACTTTACGTTGAACTCGCTGGTCGTCGCTCTGAACTCCTTCAGACACTTACCGACACTTTCGGTACTTGGTATCAGCCTAAGGGAGGTACTGAGTTATTCCTGCACCCCCGCACTGGTAGACCTCTGGGTAAATACCCGCGAGTGAAGTATCCGAAACAGGGTGGTATCTACAAGAAACCCAAGAACAAAGCTCAACGAGAGGGTCGTGAACCTTGTGAGCTGGACACTCGGGATTACGTAGAGGGTGCTCCGTACACACCAGTAGAGCACGTTGTGTTCAACCCAAGTAGCCGAGACCACATTGCGCTCAAGCTGAAGGAAGCCGGATGGGTACCTACAGAGTTCACCGAAAAGGGTGCACCTAAGGTAGACGACGAGGTCCTTGAGCACGTTCGTGTGGAAGACCCTGAGAAGCAGCGCTGCATCGACCTCATCAAAGAGTACCTGATGATACAGAAGCGCATCGGTCAGGTGGCTGAGGGTGACAAAGCGTGGCTACGTTACGTTCAAGAGGATGGTAAAATTCATGGTTCAGTCAATCCTAATGGTGCCATTACAGGCCGAGCGACTCACAGCTTCCCGAACCTCGGGCAAGTACCGGGTGTTCGAAGTCCTTACGGCGAGCCTTGCAGGGCTGCTTTTGGTGCTGAGCATCATCTTGACGGCCTCACTGGTTTACCTTGGGTACAAGCTGGCATCGACGCCAGTGGTCTGGAGCTGCGGTGTCTCGCCCACTTCATGTCCAAGTACGACGGGGGAGCTTATGCAGATGTTATTCTTAACGGGGACATCCACACAGTAAACCAACAGGCTGCTGAGTTGCCTACACGTGATAACGCCAAGACATTCATCTACGGCTTCCTCTATGGGGCTGGTGATGAAAAGATTGGACAAATCGTTGGAGCAGGTAAGGAACGCGGAAAGGAACTCAAGAAGAAATTCCTTGAGAACACCCCAGCAATCGCAGCCCTGCGCGAAGGAATCCAGCAGACCCTCGTCGAGTCATCCCGATGGGTTGCCGGAGAACAGAAGCTCAAGTGGAAACGACGCTGGATTAAGGGACTGGATGGGAGAAAGGTACACGTGCGGTCACCACATGCCGCGCTCAACACGCTCCTTCAGTCAGCTGGTGCACTCATTTGTAAGCTCTGGATTATCGAGACTGAAGAGTTACTTCTCGCGGCTGGCTTAAAGCATGGTTGGGATGGTGACTTTGCATACATGGCATGGATACACGACGAAATTCAGGTTGCATGTAGGACACCAGAGATTGCACAACAGGTAATTGACATTGCGCAGATTGCTATGCGTAACGTTGGGGACCACTTCAAGTTCCGTTGCCGTCTGGATACAGAGGGGAAGATGGGAGCTAACTGGCGAGAATGTCACTAAGGAGGATTTATGGGAGGCGTAGCAACCCTAAGGTTTCACACAATGCCGACCGGGTGTATCGTCTGCGTTTCCCATAAGCGGAATCAGGATGGATACTTTCGGTATTCTATAGGCTCATCCCGCAAAGGTGAGAAGAAGCAGTTCATGTTTCATCGATGGGTCTGGGTGCAACACATGGGCCCAATACCTGACGGATACGAGATAGACCATTTGTGTTTAAACCGTGGCTGCTGTAATGTTGAGCACCTACAGTGTATTGACGGAACGGCTCACACCATCAAGACCAACAAAGAGCGTAGGCTCATTAAGAACTAGGAGATTTATCATGGCTATTACCAAGCGTTTTAAAGTTACCTTTGAAGTAACCAGCGTAATTGACAGCGAGTCCGAGAAGAACCTAAGCGAGACCGTGCTGCGAATCGCACAGATGGTTACCAAGGGTGAGAAGGTGGACAACTTCAATCTGGGGCTACTTGAGGCAGCGCTCAATGGTGGGCCTGACGAGGCGGCTGCGTACTGTATCCGACAAGGTCTGCGCTCAATGGTCAAAGAGGCTCATGACGACCTTTCGTTTAACGAGAAGAAACTTATGCGCTTCTCTCCGGCAATCGTGAGGGTGACCAAGTGAGTGAGTACCTTAAAGTTCTGGCGGCCCTCAAGGGCTGCCCTAAGTCCTTCCAGTCGAACTACGTGCGAAACAACGCTGCGTTAGTCGCTGAGGCTGCGAGCCGTGGTCACATTTCGTGTCTGACCATGAGCGGTCGTAACGGTGGCGCTTGGGAAATTACCAGTGCCGGGGTGAAATTCCTTAAGACCCATGGAGGTTGTCTATGAAAGACTTTTTAGGTAACGATATCGAGATTGGCGACACCATTGTGTATGCTGACGCTGGCGGCCGTGGCGGCTCTTCGGGTCTTAACAAAACAGTAGTTACCCGAATGACTGATAAACAGGTCATGGTGTACGAATCAACGTGGTCAAAACTGTGGCGTCCGTTTGACCGTGTTGTGGTTGTTGCTAAGGGAGGTTCCCAATGAAGCACACTTTGTTATCCTTCAGTGACTACCGGGCAACCCAGAAGATTGCCAAGGGTGTCCTCGTGATGGATGGTGACTGGCTGGTATTTCAGGCAATGAGTGCCGCTGAGTTCGATGCCTCGTGGGAGGAAGAGATTTGGCACCGTTGCTGTGACCACGCCAAGGCCCATGAGATTCTGGAAAACTCCATTGAGTCTTACAAGGGGCGCAAGAAGGCTTGGAAGAATGCTGACGTTGTCCTAGCGTTCACCGACCGTGTCAACTGGCGTAAACTGCTGGTGGACCCAATGTACAAAGAGAACCGAGCTGTCGTCAAGAAGCCTGTTGGCTACTTCGAGTTCCTTGAGTCCGTCTTTGAGGCCTATACATGCGTCCTTGAGCCTCAGCTCGAGGGGGATGACGTGATGGGAATCATTGGGTCTAATCCGCTACCGTATCACTACGAGAAGGCCGTGCTGGTTTCCTGTGATAAGGACTTTAAGACCATCCCTGATTGTGATTTCCTGTGGTGCACCACTGGTAACATCCTTGTACAGACTCAGGAGACAGCTGATTACTGGCATCTCTTCCAGACTATCAAGGGTGACATTACTGATGGTTACGGTGGGATTCCCGGATGGGGCGATACCGCTGAGGACTTCCTCAAGGAACCCTTCATTGTAGAGCCTGTAACGTCCGTGCTGAAGTCTGGTAAGAACAAGGGCCAAGAGGTAACCAAGTGGGTGAAACGCACTCCTGAGGCCGGAGAGACGCTCTGGGATTGTATTAAGTCCATTGGTGCCAAAGCAGGGATGACCGAAGAGGAAGTAATCAAGCAGGGCCAGATGGCTAGAATCCTCCGTTCTGATGAGTACAACATCGAGACTGGGGAGATTACTCTATGGCAACCGGGCAGCTGATTCTTATCGTCCTGACCATGGGCTTAGTCGCTCGTGGTCTCTGGATGTTGGCCTTGATTATCAAGCAGATAGTCGAGCACAAGGCAGAGTAATAAACTCATGGGCACTAATTAGGTAGCACTATAGGGAAGTGCCCATTATGATTATTACTTAAAGATTACTTAGAGAGGAGACTCAAATGTTAAAACCTATAGAGCACATCCTTAACAATCCTAACGACCTTCCTGACGTACCGCGAGCTGTCAAGGAGTACCTACAGTCTCGCTTCAATGCTGACTTCCTGTATCAATCAGAGGTCCGTAAGTTGCGTGAGGCTGGCCACAGTGAGGAGTTCATCTCCGGCGTACTGTATGGTCACCACATGGCTTCGCGTGTCCTTGATGAGATGGAGGGCCGTCAGCGTGCACTCAAAGAAGGAGATTGATTATGTGTTTCTCACCTAAGATGAAAGCACCTAAGGTTGACACAACGACTGTCCCTGAGCCAGCGCCACTGACGGAGGAACCTAAGGGTGTCCAGTACGGTAGTGACGAGGACTCTAACAGCACCACTCCTGAGGTGTCAGGGCGTAAGTCACTCAAGGTGACCAAGACGACCGAGCCTACAGGGTCAGTAAGTAAAATCCGTAAGTCAGCTTTAGGAGGCTAACATGGGACTGTTCAAGAAAATCAAGAAGGCTATCTCCAAGGTAGTCAAGGCACCACTCAAGGCCGTAGGTCTGGCAGCGGATGCACCTAGCGTGCAGACAGCCGCTGAGACACCTGTGGCCGCACCTCAGGAAGCACCGAAAGAGGTCGTGGAGGATGTTGAGTCTTCAGCAGACACTGAGTCCGGCAAGAAGAAAACTCGCGCCTCCGGTAAGAAGTCCCTCTCAGTTTCCCGCAGCTCAGGCGGTGGGATTAACTTATGATTGGTTACGGGGAGGGCTAACAAATGGCAGAAGTTAAACTCGAAGGCTTCGCAGAGGAGGGAGCCAAGGCGGTGTACGACCGTCTGAAGAACGACCGACAACCTTATGAGACACGAGCAGAGTCCTGCGCTCAGTACACGATTCCCTCACTGTTCCCTAAGGACTCCGATAACGCATCGACTGATTATACGACTCCGTGGCAATCCGTGGGTGCTCGCGGGCTGAACAACCTAGCGTCGAAGCTGATGCTGGCCCTGTTCCCGATGCAGTCATGGATGAAGTTGACCATTAGTGAATACGAAGCGAAGAACCTACTGGGTGACGCTGAGGGTCTCGCCAAGGTCGATGAAGGTCTCTCAATGGTGGAGCGAATCATCATGAACTACATCGAGTCCAACAGCTACCGAGTGACTCTCTTTGAGTGCTTGAAGCAGCTGTGTGTGGCCGGGAACGCACTGCTGTACTTACCGGAGCCTGAGGGTTATACCCCGATGAAGCTCTATCGCCTGAACTCCTATGTAGTCCAGCGAGATGCTTTCGGTAACGTACTTCAGGTTGTGACCCTCGACAAGATTGCGTTCAACGCCCTCCCTGAGGATGTACGCAGCCAAGTGGAAGCAGCCCAAGGTGAACAGAAGGAAGACGCTGAGATTGACATCTACACTCACGTGTACCTGAACGAAGCCGGGGATGGCTACTCGAAGTATGAAGAGGTTGCCGAAGAGGTGGTACCGGGTAGCGAAGCTGAGTATCCACTCGAAGAGTGTCCGTACATTCCGGTCCGAATGGTCCGCATCGACGGTGAATCTTATGGTCGCTCCTACGTGGAAGAGTATCTAGGTGACCTCAAGTCCCTAGAGAACCTCCAAGAGTCCATCGTGAAGATGGCCATGATTACCGCTAAGGTCATCGGCCTTGTAGACCCAGCAGGTATCACTCAGGTCCGCCGACTCACATCCGCTCAGTCTGGTGCGTTCGTACCGGGCCGTAAGCAGGACATTGAGTTCCTCCAACTGGAGAAGTCCGGCGACTTTACCGTAGCGAAGAATGTAAGTGACACCATTGAGGCTCGCCTCTCGTATGCCTTTATGCTCAACAGTGCGGTGCAACGTACAGGCGAGCGGGTCACAGCCGAAGAGATTCGGTACGTGGCGTCAGAGCTGGAAGATACCTTAGGTGGTGTCTATTCGATTCTCTCACAGGAACTCCAGCTGCCCCTGGTAAGAGTGCTCTTGAAGCAACTACAAGCCACGCAGCAAATCCCAGAGTTACCTAAAGAGGCCGTCGAACCAACTATCAGCACTGGCCTTGAGGCTATCGGACGTGGTCAGGACCTTGACAAGCTGGAGCGGTGTATTGCCGCATGGTCAGCCCTTAAGGCACTCGAAGGTGATGACGACCTCAACTTGGCTAACCTCAAGTTACGCATCGCTAACGCTATCGGACTCGACACGGCTGGCATGTTGCTCACTCAGGAAGAGAAGAACGCCCTTATGGCACAGCAAGGTGCTCAGATTGCCACACAGCAAGGGGCGGCAGCACTGGGTCAAGGGATGGCCGCACAGGCTACAGCGAGTCCTGAAGCAATGGCACAGGCAGCTGATTCCGTAGGTATGCAACCGGGTATGTAATTAGGTAGCACTATAGGGAGACCGAACGTAAGACCACTCAAGCCGACCTTATGGTAGCCGTTGAGTGAACACTGCTAGTAAGTCTCCTCTTAGTCTTAACTTTAAGGAGATTGAAATGGCTGGTGAATCTAACGCAGACGTATACGCATCCTTCGGTGTTAACAGTGCTGTACTGACTGGTAGCACGCCTGAGGAGCACCAAGAAAACATGTTGGCTCTTGATGTTGCTGCCCGCGATGGCGATGATGCAATCGAGCTGAACACCAACAGCGATGACCCGTATGGCTCCGATGTTGACCCGTTTGGTGAACATGAAGAGGGCCGTATGCAGGTCCGTATCTCCGCTGACGGTGATGACCCTGAAGAGTCCGCCGAAGCTGAAGAAGAACAGCAGGGCGACACTGAAGAGAGTCAGTCGGAGGAAGTAACCGAGGGTGAACCTGAAGAGTTCAAACCTATTGGTGAAACTCCGGCTGACATCAACGAAGCCTCTCAGCAGCTGGAAGAGCACGAAGCTGGCTTTAACGACATGGTTGCTACTGCAATCGAACGCGGTCTCTCACAGGATGCTGTGACCCGTATTCAGCAGGAGTACCAAAATGAAGACAGTTTGTCCGATGAGTCCTACCGAGAGTTGGCTGAGGCTGGCTACAGTAAGGCGTTCGTCGATGCGTACATCCGTGGTCAGGAAGCTCTGGTCAACCAGTACGTAGACAAAGTGATGGACTTCGTTGGTGGCCGTGAGCGCTTCCAGCAGGTCTATGGTCACATGCAGACCAACAACCCTGAGGGTGCCGAGGCGCTCATCAAGGCTTTTGAGTCTCGTGATGTAGCCACCATGAAGACGATTCTGAACCTAGCGGGACAGTCTCGTGATAAAACCTTTGGTAAGAAAGCTGAACGCACTATTACCAAGCGTGCAACCCCAGCGAAACCTGTGGCCCGTAAGGCTGAGGGCTTCGAGTCTCAAGCTGAGATGATTAAAGCTATGTCTGACCCCCGTTACCGCAGCGACTCTAAGTATCGCCGTGAAGTGGAACAGAAGGTTATCGACTCTAAGTTTTAATTAGGTAGCACTATAGGGAGAGATGGAATCTACAGTTTGGCGGTCACCAGTTCAGTTAACACTGATTGGGCATCGGGCTGCCGTGGCTGGGCTGTAGAGTGCCCTTCGAGTTACACAATGAGTATCACCTCGTTTCAAGTAGTAACTGACGCGACCTTAGGGCAAGACCTTATGATAGGCGCGGAGAATCACCCAAGAGCTTGGCAACGATAGGCCCGTTTGGTCAGCGTAATGGCTAATTCTATTCTTAAACAACATAAGGAGATTCAACATGGCTAACATGCAAGGTGGACAGCAGCTCGGTACTAACCAAGGTAAAGGTCAATCCGCAGCAGACAAGCTGGCGCTATTCCTGAAAGTATTCGGCGGTGAAGTCCTGACCGCATTCGCTCGTACCTCTGTGACCACCAACCGTCACATGCAGCGTCAAATCAGCTCCGGTAAGTCCGCACAGTTCCCTGTGATTGGCCGCACCAAGGCTGCTTACCTGCAACCGGGCGAGTCTCTGGATGACAAACGTAAAGACATCAAGCACACCGAGAAGACCATTAACATTGATGGGCTGCTGACCGCTGACGTGCTGATTTACGACATCGAAGACGCGATGAACCACTATGACGTGCGTTCCGAGTACACCTCTCAGATTGGTGAATCTCTGGCGATGGCTGCTGACGGTGCGGTACTGGCCGAGCTGGCTGGTCTGGTTAACCTCGCGGATTCCGTCAACGAGAACATCGCTGGTCTGGGCAAACCGTCCCTGCTGGAAGTTGGCGCTAAGGCTGACCTGACTGACCCGGTTAAACTGGGCCAAGCGGTTATCGCGCAGCTGACCATTGCTCGTGCGGCTCTGACCAAGAACTACGTCCCGGCTAACGACCGTACGTTCTACACCACCCCGGACGTGTACTCTGCGATTCTGGCAGCTCTGATGCCTAACGCTGCGAACTATGCGGCTCTGATTGACCCTGAGCGCGGTTCTATCCGTAACGTGATGGGCTTCGAAGTCGTAGAGGTTCCGCACCTGACCGATGGTGGTGCTGGTGATGACCGCCCGGACGAAGGTGCAGAAGCAACCAACCAGAAGCACGCCTTCCCGGCAACTGGTGGCAAGGTCAACAAAGAGAACGTTGTAGGCCTGTTCCAGCACCGTTCCGCTGTAGGTACCGTTAAGCTGAAAGACCTCGCTCTGGAACGTGCTCGCCGCACTGAGTATCAGGCTGACCAGATTGTCGCTAAGTACGCGATGGGTCACGGTGGTCTGCGTCCAGAATCTGCTGGTGCGCTGGTTTTCACGGCAGCCTAAGCGTAAATACCTTTAGTGCTCGGGTGGTAACTCCACCTGAGTATGAGGTACAGACCGTAGCCATTGATGGTGATTCACTTAAGGTGGCACTCGATGGGCTGGAGGGAGTAACGGATTGGTCAAACCTTGAGGTAACTTATGGTACTTCAGGGATTGCCAGCCATACTCGCCGGACCAACACGCTGTACTTCAAAGGAATCGCTGTAGGCGAAACTCTGGTGACTGTCAGCTTTGAGGGGTCTGAAAGGAAGACCTTTAAGCTGGTCGTGACTAACTAATAAGCCAAACCCCTTGGGGACCACTCACGGTCTCTGAGGGGTTTTTTCGTTAGGAGCTTACAATATGAACATGCAAGACGCTTACTTTGGGTCTGCCGCTGAGCTGGATGCTGTCAACGAGATGCTCGCAGCTATCGGTGAATCCCCAGTGACAACCCTTGATGAAGATGGAAACGCAGACGTTGCGAACGCCCGTCGAATCCTCAACAGGATTAACCGACAGATTCAGTCCAAAGGTTGGGCCTTCAATATCGACGGGTCGGCCACACTGACCCCAGATGCAAACAGTGGGCTTATCCCATTCCGCCCAGCCTACCTGTCTATCCTTGGAGGTCAGTACGTGAACCGTGGGGGATGGGTGTATGATAAGTCCACAGGGACAGACACCTTCTCCAGTGCAATCACCGTGACCCTGATTACTCTTCAGGATTACGATGAGATGCCTGAGTGTTTCCGCCAGTGGATTGTCACCAAGGCCAGCCGTCAGTTCAACTCTCGGTTCTTCGGAGCGGAGGATGTAGAGAACTCTCTGGCACAGGAAGAGATGGAGGCACGGATGGCGTGCAATGAGTACGAGATGGACTTCGGGCAATACAATATGATTGATGGCGATAGCTTTGTTGGTGGAATCATCGGACGTTAATCATCAACCGCATAAGGAGGACCAAATGGCCAATAAACGAAAGCCGATTGTCAACGGGGAGAAGGAGTGCTCTAAGTGCTCCGAGTGGAAGCCCTTATCAGAGTATGGTAAGTCCTCTGGACGCCCAAGCGGACAATCACAATGCAAGGACTGCAGAAAGTCAGGTAAGCGTGGGAAACCTACCAGCGCCCAGTGTAGGGCAAGTCACCGGGAGTGGATACTCAAGAACACCTACGGAATCACTTCAGAGGAGTTTGGCCGTATGCTTGAGGAGCAGGGCGGTGTCTGTAGGATTTGCCATAAGGGTCCAAGTGGTTGGTTTAAGCACCTTTGCGTAGACCACTGCCACACAACCGGGAAGGTCCGAGGACTTCTTTGTCACGCCTGTAACAAATCCCTAGGGTTTCTTGAAGACGACCCAGCGAGGATTAAACGTCTAATTGATTATTTGGGAGGAGCATCATGAGTCTCGTGAGCCAAAGCATAAAGAACCTCAAGGGAGGAATTAGCCAGCAGCCTGAAATCCTACGGTATCCGGAGCAGGGTACACTTCAGGTCAACGGTTGGTCCTCCGAGACTGAAGGTCTCCAGAAGAGGCCACCTATGGTGTTCATCAAGTCGCTTGGTCAGCGCGGCTATCTTGGGGAAGACCCCTATATCCATCTCATTAACCGGGATGAGTTCGAGCAGTATTACGCTGTGTTCACTGGGAATGACGTTAGGGTATTCGACCTGTCAGGCCGTGAGTACCAAGTGAGGGGAGACCGTTCTTACATCACGGTTAATAACCCTAAGGATAACCTCAGGATGGTTACAGTGGCGGATTACACCTTTGTCGTAAATCGGACACGTCAAGTTAAAGCCAGTGAGAACATGACCAACGGTGGAACCTTCCGTGACGACAAGGACGCTATAATCAACGTCAGGGGTGGCCAATACGGACGTAAACTTGAGGTTGGTATAAATGGTGGATGGGTATCCCACCAGCTACCTCCGGGTGACAATGCCAAGGACGACCCGCCTAAGGTTGACGCCCAAGCAATCGCTGAGGCACTCAAGACCCTACTGGAGGCAGCGCACCCAGACTTCACATTCAATGTAGGCACTGGGTACATCCACGTCATCGCCCCGGCTGACGACAATATCAGGGAGATTCAGACAAAGGATGGTTACGCGGACCAGCTAATCAATCCGGTGACGCATTACGTTCAGAGCTTCTCTAAGTTACCTTTAAATGCACCTGATGGTTACATGGTTAAGGTTGTAGGAGATACATCCAAGACAGCTGACCAGTATTACGTTAAGTATGACTTAAAGCAGAAGGTCTGGAAGGAGACTGTCGGGTGGAACGTATCTATAGGTCTGGACTATGTGACTATGCCTTGGACTTTGGTACGGGCAGCTGACGGTAACTTTGACCTTGGGTATCACGCTTGGAAGGACCGTAGGGCTGGCGATGACGATACTAACCCGCAGCCGTCCATGGTAGGCTCGACGATTACAGACGTGTTTTTCTTCAGGAACCGCTTAGGGTTCATCTCTGGGGAGAACATTGTGATGTCGCGCACAAGTCAGTACTTTGAGTTCTACCCTCCGTCAGTGGCCAACTATACAGACGATGACCCTCTGGATGTTGCCGTTAGCCATAACCGTGTGTCGGTCCTTAAGTATGCTGTGAGCTTCGCTGAGGAGCTGCTGCTGTGGTCCGACGAGGCGCAGTTCGTCCTGTCAGCCAACGGTGTGTTATCCGCTAAGACCGCACAGCTGGACCTGACCACTCAGTTCGATGTGTCAGACCGTGCGCGTCCTTATGGCATCGGTAGGAACATCTACTATGCGTCCCCTCGCAGCTCCTTTACGTCCATCATGCGTTACTACGCGGTACAGGATGTAAGCTCTGTGAAGAACGCAGAGGACATGACAGCCCACGTTCCAAACTATGTGCCGAACGGTGTGTACAGCATAAACGGGTCTGGTACGGAAAACTTCGCGTGTGTGTTGACCAAAGGTGCTCCGAGTAAGGTATTCATCTACAAGTTCCTCTACATGGATGAGAACATTCGACAGCAGTCGTGGTCCCACTGGGACTTCGGGGATGGTGTGGAAGTGATGGCAGCAAACTGTATCAACTCAACGATGTACCTGCTGATGCGCAATGCCTACAACGTGTGGATAGCTGCGGTGGACTTTAAGAAGGACTCTACGGACTTCCAGTTCGAGCCTTATAGATTCCACGTGGACGCCAAGCGGGCATACCATATCTCAGAGACTGCGTATGACATTGAGACGAACCAGACGGTAGTGAACATCAAGGACATCTACGGTGCTTCGTTCTATAACGGTACCGTGGCAATCTGCGAGAGTGATGGTAAAATCACTGAGTATGAGCCGACTGGTAGTTCTTGGGATGCTACACCGGACATTAGAATCAGCGGGGACCTCTCCGGTAAGGATATCGTCATTGGTTTCCTGTACGACTTCCAGTATGTGTTCAGTCGGTTCCTCATCAAGCAGGAGCAGAATGACGGCACAACGTCCACAGAGGATTCCGGTCGTCTACAGCTGCGTAGGGCTTGGGTTAACTATCAGGACACTGGGGCGTTCACTGTGAGCGTTGAGAATGGCAACCGTGAGTTCAGCTATCTGGTCAACGCCAGAGTCGGCTCTACGGGCCTACGACTGGGCCAGAAGGCCACAACCACTGGTCAGTACCGATTCCCGGTGACTGGTAACGCCTTGTACCAGAAGGTGTCCCTGAGTTCCTTCAATGCCTCCCCGGTGTCAATCATCGGGTGTGGGTGGGAAGGTAGCTACAGTAGACGCTCTAACGGTATTTAACTGAAAGTCTCCCTGTGGTGTTGTGCAATTAGGTAGCACTATAGGGAGACCATATTAATAGGGGACTTAAAGCATGTACATAAGAAACACTGTAAGTAATGACTTCGAGTTATTCATCCCGGCCTACCATGACGTACTTGAGGCACAGGCCATGGGTATAGAACCATCGTTCCCAGCGGTTACCGAGTGTGTCACGTTAGACCACGATGGGTTTCCTCTGGCTATAGGTGGACATTGCGGAGACCAGTGCTGGTTCGTTACGAGCGACCAAGTGTGGCGACTCGACAGGGCTGGTAAGCTGGAGTTCCGTGAGAGAATCATGGAGTACAGGGACATGTTATTAGATGTTTATCCATCCCTGTGGAACTTCGTATGGGTCGGAAACGGTCCCCACAAGCGGTTCCTTAAGTCCATCGGTGCGGTGTTCCATGAGGAGTACACACAGGATGGGAAATTCCAACTGTTCACCATAAGGAGGTAATTATGTGCTGGGTAGCAGCTATTCCAATCGCCATGATGGCGGTACAGTCTGTGAGTAGCTCCCGTAATGCTGCACAAGCCACGGGCCTACAGAATGACCAAATGCGCAGACAGTCCGCCCAAATGATTAAAGAGTCAAACATTCAGAACGCTAACGCCAGCCTTGAGCAAAAGCAGAAGCTGGAAGAGGCTAGTGCAGACTTGACCGCAAAGAATCTCGATAAGGTTCAAGCTATGGGTACCATCCGCGCAGCAATCGGAGAGGGAAACCTTGAGGGAGCCAGCATGGACCGCATTGGTCGCATCGAGGAAGGTAAGTTCATCCGTGAGGCTAACGCCGTGACCGACAACTACCGTCGAGACTATGCGTCACTGTTCGCCCAGCAGCTGGGTAACTCAGAGTCCACTATGGACCAAGTTAAATCAATGCAGAAGGCTGAAGGTAAAGGTAAGTCCAAGCTGGAGCAGGTACTCGACCCGCTGGCACTGATGGGTTCACAGGCAGCGTCCGCATATGCTTCTGGTGCGTTCGATAGCAAGTCCACCAAGGCCCCAATCAGTCAGGCCAAAGGAACTAAGGTAGGAGGTAAGTAATGGCCAGTAAACTAGAACAAGCATTGAGCCAAATACCACAGGCCGGGTCTACTCGAATCCGTGGTGGCGCAACGTCCATGCAGTATCGCCCAGTGACCATTCAACAGGAAGGTGCCCGTCAGTCCAACCTAGTGCAGTCCTTGGCTAAGTTTGGGGCAGCAATGGGTGAGGCAGTAGATGCATACGACAAGAGTCAGCGGGACAAGGCCGAGGAGCGGTCCGATGAGATTATTCGTAAGTTGACCCCAGAGCAGCGCCGAGAGGCAATCAAGAACGGGACCCTGCTGTATCAAGATGACCCGTACGCTATGGAGGCCCTACGGTTCAAGACTGGTCGTAACGCTGCGTTCCTCATTGACGACGATGTGGCACAGAAGGTCCAGAACGGTGAGTTCCGTACTCGTGCAGAGATGGAAGAGTATCGACACAAGCGGTTGACCGAAGGTGCCAACGAGTACGCTGAGCAGTTCATGATTAACCCTGAGGACTCAGAGTTCCAGCGAGGGTTCAACGCGAATATCACTGAGCGTAACATCTCACTGTATGGCAAGCATGATACGTTCCTGAGTGACCAAGCCCAGAAGGGTGCCATCTTGGCCTCGAAGGTAGAGCTGTCCGGTGTACTGAAAGACCCTGCCGTTCTGGCTCGCCCAGAGTCCGGGGAGTTCTTCCAGCGCTACATAGACAACGCCATCAAGACTGGAAGTATCCCTAGCGATGCTCAGGCACAGCAGGTAATCATTGGGTCACTTAATGATGTTATTCAACGTCCGGGCGCTACCAACTTCCTCCAGAGCCTTGAGGGCCGTCCTGTCACCCTTAACGGGAAGACCACGACCTATAAGGAACTCATGGGTGAGGAACAGTGGAACGCCCTGATGGTCAAGGCACAGTCCACTCAGTTCGATAATGACGCTAAGTTGTCAGAAGGTTTTCGCCTTGGGATTACTAGTGCGCTTAACCAAGACGACACCAGCAAGGGCTGGGAGATGCTCCAAGGTGCTAAGGCGGAACTTGACCGTCTGCAACCCGGTGAGCAGATGACCCCAGAGCGTGAGCGCTTGATTCAGGCTGAGGAGCAGATGCAAACCCGTTTCCGTCAGGAGGCCCAAGCGGCAGCCAAGGAGATGGACAAGCGTCAGAAGACCATCAACAAGAACCAAGTTATTGACCAGCAGTTCACCAAGCGTATCGGCGGGCAGTACGTGTCCACCAGCTACAAGGACATGCCGACCAATGAGAACACCGGAGAGTTCACCCACAGTGACATGGTGAATTACGCTAACGGTAAGTTGGCCGAGATTGACCAGATGCAGCTCACTGAGCAACAGAAGGACCGCATGAAGCTGAGCTACCTACGGGCAGACTCAGATGGCGGAGCTTTCCGTACCGTTGTGGGCCAGATGGTAACCGATGCCGGGTCTGAATGGTCTGCCGCTGTGATTAACGGTAAGTTACCTGAAGACACCACAGCGTTGAACAAGCTGCGCACCATGCGTAACACCGACCCGGACCTCTTCGCCGCGCTGTACCCGGACAAAGCAGACTTGTTCCTGACGATGGACATGATGGACAAGCAGGGGATTGACCCCCAGATTCTCATCGACGCTGACCGTTCCCGACGCAGTCTTACCAAAGAGATGCAGTACGAGGACGACAAGGCGTGGGCGTCCCTGAAGAACAACTCAGAGTCCCCAGAGCTGTCGCGTATCCCAGCGAGTCTGGATGGTATGGCCCGTAAGATTTACGACAGCGTTAAGTACCGTACAGGGAACAGCGACATGGCCATGCAGCAGACCGACAAGTTCCTCAAGGAATCCACTGTTACCTTCAAAGGTGATGACGTGGACGGTGATACCATTGGTATTATCCCGAAGAACATCTTACAGGTCAGTGATGACCCTAAGAGCTGGGAGCAGGGCCGAGACATCCTCGAAGAAGCCCGTAAGGGAATCATCGCGGCTAACCCTTGGGTTACCAACAAGCAGCTGACGATGTACCAGCAGGGTGACTCTATCTACATGATGGACACCACTGGGACCGTCCGCATTCGCTACGACAAAGAGCTACTGGCTCGCACCTATCAGGAACAGCAGCAGCGACTGGCTAAGGAAGCTGAAGAGAAGGCACTGAAGGAAGCAACCAAGCGTGCACCTATATCCGCAGCCACTCAGGCTCGTAAGGCAGCAGGTGAGCGTGTCCGTGCGAAACGTAAGGCCACTCCGAAGTTCATTTATGGGGGTGGCGATGAGTAAACAATAAGGAGACAACATGAGCTACGACAAGTCCAAATCTAGTGACTACGACGGTATGTTCCAGAAGGCAGCAGACGCACACGGTGTTAGTTACGACCTACTACGTAAACTGTCCTTCAACGAATCATCCTTCAACCCTAAGGCCGTCTCTAAGACTGGCCCTAAGGGAATCATGCAGTTCACCAAAGCGACGGCCCAGAGCATGGGCCTTAACGTGACAGATGGTGATGACGATGGGCGATATAATCCAGAGTTAGCTATTGACGCTGGGGCTAAGTTACTCAGCAGCCTCGTTAAGAAGTACAACGGGGATGAGCTGAAAGCTGCCCTAGCGTACAACCAAGGGGAAGGCCCATCGGGTGCTCCCCAGCTTCAAGCGTACGACAAGGGTGACTTCGGGTCTATCTCGGAGGAAGGTCGTAACTACATGCGCAAGCTGCTGGATGTGGCCAAGAGCCCGAACTCAGGCGCTCTTGAAGCGTTCGGAGGAATCACCCCAAAGGGTAAAGGGATTCCCGCAGAGGATGCCTTCAGGGGCATCTCCAAGGCTGGTAAAGTAGGTACTGAACTGCCGGAGTCCCATGGGTTCGACGTAGAGGGTGTGGCTCAGGCTGCACCTAATACACCATACGCCAAGGACTTCTGGGAGAAGACTGGGACGACTCTTGATGAGTATAGCGCTAGGTCAACATTCTTTGGATTCGGTGATGCAGCTGATGCTCAACTTCAGAACTCAACCTTAGGTGTTGCATTCCGCGCTGCCCGTGCTGACGATGGGTACGATGTGTTCAAGGACACGATTACCCCCACTCGTTGGAACTCTTACGTACCCTCCAAGGAAGACTTACAGAAGCTGCGTGACTCCGGGTTACCTCCCAGTTACTACGGTGTGGTGACAGGTGGTGACGGTGAGAACTGGGACGCCCTCATTAAACTGGCCAAGGATAACTTTGCGGCTGACCAAAGGGCCGCTGAGGCTGGTACTGGTGCGAAACTTGCGGCTGGTGTTGTGGGTGCTGGTGTTGACCCGTTGAGTTATGTCCCCTTGGTTGGCGTGACCGGGAAGGGTATCAAGGTAATCAATAAGGCTCTCCGTGTTGGTGCTCAGGCTGGCGCGCTCAACGTTGCCTCTGAAGGAATCCGTACGTCTATCGCTGGTGGTGAAGCTCACTATGCTGATGCGGCGCTCGGTGGTCTACTGTTCGGCTCCGGTATGTCAGTCCTCAGTGACGCTGTGGCTGCTGGTATCCGTAAGTCACGTGGTGTTGAATCCGTGAACGAGTTCGCTGGTCCGGCACTTCGTATGGAAGCCAGAGAAACTGCTATCAACACTGGTGGCCATGATACCTCCACGCTACCTCCTGAGAACTTCTCGTTTGAGCAGAACCATAGGGGTGTTCCGTTTGCCGACCATCCGACCGAAGAGGGCGCAGTGGTTCTAGCCAATGGTTCCATCTTGAGTGATACCAACCCTCTTAACCCAAGGACTCAGCGGGACTTCGCAGAGATTGACCCAGAGCGTGCAGCTCCCGGTATCAAACTCGGAGGGTTCACTGAGATTGGCCTGAAGACCTTAGGGTCCAAGGATGCTGGCGTTCGTGCAATCGCTCAGGACCTCGTGCGCTCTCCTACAGGGATGCAATCAGGGTCTAGCGGAAAGTTCGGCGCGACCGCTTCGGATATCCACGAGCGGCTCCACGCAACAGACCAACGGATGTATAACCAGCTGTATGACGCTGTTGACCGCGCCATGAAGGACCCTGAGTTCTCCATAGGTGAGCAGAAGCTGTCCCGTAAGGCCATCCGTCAGGAAGTGTACAAGCGTGCTGCCTTGGCGATTGAGCGTCCAGAGTTACAGGCTGACCTGACCAAAGGTGAACGTGAGGTGATGGACTTGCTGAAAGAGCACTTCGATACCAAGCGTGAACTGATGGAACAGCCGGGTATCTTCGGTAACGCTAACGCAGTGAGTATCTTCCCCGGTAGTCGCCATAAAGGAACCTACGTACCTAACGTGTACGATAGGGGCGCTAAGGAGCTGATGACTCAGAAGCTGGGTGGACCTGAAGGGCTCCAACAGGCTATCGCCCAAAGCTGGCTTACCAGTTACCGAGTGAGACCTGAGGTTAAGGCCCGTGTGGATGAGTACCTAATGGAACTCAACGGCTACAAGTCGGTTGACCAAGTGACTCCTGAGGTAGTCCAGAAGCACGCCATGGACAAGGCTTACGGTATCAGCCACACCGAGGACTTCTCAGCGTCCAGTGTCATTGACGACAACATCACTGGTCTGGTGGGTATTGAGAACAACTCGTTCCTTGAGGCTCGTAACATGTTCGATAGCGACCTCCCGGTTACCTTACCGGACGGGTCAACCTTCAGCGTCAATGACCTGAGGGACTTCGATATGTCACGGATTATCCCAGCGTACGACCGTCGAGTTAACGGTGATATCTCCATCATGGGCGGTAGCGGTAAGACCACTAAACAGCTCAAAGATGACATCATGGCGTTAGACAAGAAGGCCGAGCGTAAGGGACAGCTGAAGGGCGAAGTAGAGGCACTGAAGGACACCGTTAAGATTCTCACTGGCCGTGCTCGACGCAACAATGACACAGCTTTTGAGACCGCGATGCGCACCCTTAACGACCTAGCGTTCTTCGCTAAGAACTTCTACATGGGTCCGCAGAACCTCACAGAGATTGCCGGGATGTTAGCCAAAGGTAACGTCAAAGCGATGCTACATGGTATCCCAACGTTGCGAGACCTCGCCACCAGAACCTCTCAGGTGTCAGGTAGTGAACTCCGCGAACTTCATGGGGCGCTGTTCGGTAAAGAACTCGACCAGTTAATCCGTCCGGGTCGTGAGGACATCGTGCAGAGAATCCGTGAGGCTTCCGATACTAGTGGGGCTATGGCGTCAGTCATTGGTACCATTAAGTTCGGTACTCAGGAGCTGTCAGCTCGGTCCCCTTGGACCAAGATGTTGAACGGTACGGCCAACTACATTCTGGACACTGCGCGTCAAGGCGTGCTCGGTGATGTGGCTGGGGCGGCCCTAGGCGGCAAAGGCTCCAAGTTCGGCAAAGAGAACTTCCTCAAGGCTGCTTCAATAAGTCCTGAGCAGTGGAAGGGAATCAAGCAACTCTTTGTTGACCATGCGACTCGCGATACCAACGGCCAGTTCACCATTAAGGACAAGAAAGCGTTCAGTCAGGACCCACGAGCGATGGACCTATGGCGTCTTGCCGATAAGGTGGCCGACGAGACCATGCTGAGACCTCACAAGGTATCCCAGCAGGATTCCAAGGCGTACGGTGCTGGTGTCAAGATGGCTATGCAGTTCAAGAACTTCACCATCAAGTCACTCAACGCCAAGTTCATTCGGTCCTTCTACGAGGGATACAAGAACAACCGCGCTATCGACATGGCGCTGACCCACGTGTTGTCTCTGGGTATCGCTGGGACTTACTTTGCGATGCAAGCCCACGTGAAGGCCTACGGTCTCCAAGAGTCTCAACGTAAGGACTACCTGAAGAAGGCTCTAAACCCGACCATGCTGGGTTACGCAGCGTTGACTCGAAGTTCCCATACTGGTGCTCCACTGTCTATCGTTTCGATGATGGCTGGTGCCGCTGGGTTCCAAGACGCAAACATGCTCCGCTCTACCATCCTACCGAAGGACGAACAGTTCCAGAAGAGAGATGGTGCAGCTAAAGGGCGCTCTGAGTCCAGCGATCTCGCGGGTAACTTAGGGTCTCAGGTCCCAGCTCTGGGTTACGTAGGGAACGTCATTGCGACCGCTAAGAACGCCTATGGAGTTGCTACAGCACCCAACAAGCCGACTGAGCGTGACTACATGACTGGCCTAATGAACTCCACTAAGGAGCTTGTACCCAACGACCCACTGACCCAGCAGCTCATAATGAAAATTTATGAGGCCAACGGGGTAACCATCAAGCAACAGCCTAGACCCAACTAATTAGGTAGCACTATAGGGAGACAGAGTGTTCCCATGTTTCCCTATTCATAAAGGAGGTTATAAATGAACGCTGAGATAAAAACAGTAGGAACATACGCACTATCCGATGGGCCTAACTACACAATCCCATTTGACTTTCTATCAAGAAAATTCGTGGTAGTATCCGCGACACAATCAGGGTTGGAGTCTGTCGTCTTGACAAACGGTGTAGACTACAGGTATACCTCTCGCTCCTCGATAGTTCTAATGGGCACCTTCCCTGAAGGATACTCCTTTGTCGAGATTCGGAGAACGACAGGTTCAGAGCCTGTGGTGGACTTCAATGATGGCTCTGTGCTGCGAGCCTCCGACCTGAACGTGTCGCAGCTCCAGTCTATTCATATTGCCGAGGAGGGCCGAGACCAGTCAGTCGATATTGCTAAGGGTTACGTAGTGATGGCAGCTGAGAGTGCGGCCCAGTCTGCAAGAAGCGCGGAGGAAGGCAAGGAGTATGCAGCAGAGGCTCGCCTGTCTGCGGTAAGTGCCGAGGAGGATGCTGGGATTGCACAAGAGGCTGCTAGAGCTGCACAGGAAGCGGTAGTAGATACAACCTTAAGGTCTCATCTGGCTGGTCCGGCAGGGTCCTCTCTAGTAGGGTTCTGTAAGAGCCTTGGGGAGCTTCGTGCTATCGACCCAACTGTTCCGTATCAGAGAGTAACGGTAGCCTTCTGGGACATCTCCTTGTCGGTATCACCGATTGACGTAACCTACGTATACGACCCTAATGATTCAACGTCAGGGGATGACGGTGTGATGACTATTGTGACCACTACAGGTAAGCGGTTTAAACTGTTGGCACCTAGCGGAATTGACCTTCGGTACGCTGGGTTACGCCCAGATGGTTCCAACTTGGGTACTACATTTAACCGGGTATACAATGCTGTTCTGGCCAAGGTACTAGCCTTAGGTACAGCAGTGCGCACACCCACCATCCTAATCCCGAACTTAGCGTCTTCACCGTTTGCTACACAGACAGGACCATACTCCGGCAGACTCAATCAGTCCATTAAGATTCCCTCATTCATCCCAATCGAGGTAGATGGTAATCATTATGTGGAGTTCACACCAATCACTGACGTGGCCATTCATGTTACCAACCAGATAGCTGGTGTTGTACCGGGACTGCTACCTTGGCGAGACATGCAGGGTATCAAACTGTTCGCTAACAGGTCTGGTAGGTTTAAACTAATCGGACCGGGAGCTACGTCGTCCCAAGCAGCTGGTATGCGCGTTGGTAACACAGCCACTGGCCCAAACATTCTGGACCTTCGAGACCTCAACGTTTCCGATATGGAGATTAGACGTTTCCAAGCTGGGCTGGAGTTCGATGCACACGATACGTACATCTTGACGTTTGAACGTATGGCGCTGTCTGGTAACTATTGGGGAATAGCAGCCAAGGTGAGCGGTAAGGGTAACGCTGGTGAGAAGATTGTGGTGTTCAACTCCTTGATTGCCGACTCAACCTCACATGGCATCCATTGGAACACACCGGGTGTGGCACTTACCCTACGAGATACCTCAATGGATTACTGCGGCGGTCATGTTATCAACTTGGATAACGGGGCGCGTGGTGTAGCCATCAAGGTTGAGGGTGGACACATTGAGGGCTGGGGTGGTATGCTGGTGAACCAGATTGCACAGTCGGTTCCTTGGTATAATGAGCGCAGTCGTGTGACTATTGGTGGGGACTGTGAGATTAAGGCGGCGGGTGGTGTTCCGGGGGCTTGGGCGTCTCGCCGTAAGATTCTCCACAGTGCAGCGACTCTACCAGAGCTTGGGGTGGATGTGTTCATCAACTCCCCGATTTACTTCCCAGCAGCTCCGTCAGAGCCACATTTGGCCTTGATGGGCTACACGGATACAACCAGCCAATACATGAACGCTGTGTATAACTGCCCGTCGAGTCCCTACCCCGATTGTCTAGTCAGCTATCGACAGACCCTGAATAACGGTAACTATCGCTTCAACGGAACTCCCGGTCTAAACGTTAAGGGTACAGTTGAATCCGGTACGGGCCTCTCGGTGACTATGACGGGAACCGGAACGGCAACGTACGGTACTCAGGATGCAGATGGTTTCCAGTACATCAACGTAACACTAACCAATGAGAACGACTGGATTGAGTTATGCAACAGGTCCTTACGGTTCACAGCGAGTGACGGCACAGAGATTAACTCTGGGATTTCCGTGATGATGAAAGATATCCAGAGTGGGGCATTGAAACTGAATGCTCGCTTGCGGTTCAGTGTTGATGGGGTAGATGCTGGGTATAATGATGGAACAGAGAGTTATGATGTATCTGCGCTTCTAACGGCTGAGTATGAAGGTAGGACGACCCCGTTGACTACTTCTAAGTACGTTGGGGTACAGTCAGCTTTCACATATAACAATAACCTAGGTCCTGCCAATAAGAATAAGACGGTCGCCATTCATCCGGCCATCGTTCTTCGGGGAATCGTTGGCACAATCCAGCTGAAGCTCCCTGTGATGTGGCAGACAAATGGGAAGGGTACTCTAGCCCTTCTTGACTAAACAATAAGGAGGACTATATGTCTACGACTGTAAAAGCATTAATGCGGTGCACATACAAGCATGAGGCCATTGTTGATGGTGATGTACCAGCTCGTGTGGACCTTTACTTCGCCCAAGCGGATGCTGGAGGTGATACCTCAGTGGACTTAACTGTCGTCCTAACTGACCCGGAGAAATTCGGGCTTGTGGATATCGGCGGGGTAGTTGAGGTGGTGGTGACGCCTAAGGAGGTCTAAATGTTATCCCTAGACTTCAACAACGAAGTTATCAAGGCGGCTCCCATTGCGGGGGTCGCTGGGGCCGATGGCGTAGCGAGGCTATTCTGGGGCCTCTCACTCAACGAGTGGTTCTACGTAGCGGCAATCGCCTACACAGTGGTTCAGATTGGTGCCAAGGTAGTCGATAAAATCATTGACTGGAAGAAAGCAAACAAGGAGTAATCTATGGACCTGATTAAGTTCCTCGAAATGTTAGACACTGAGATGGCGCAGCAGATGCTCATGGACCTAAAGAATCCTGAGAAGCGAACCCCTCAGCTGTACAACGCCATTGGTAAACTACTGGAGCGCCATAAGTTCCAAATCTCTAAGCTGACCCCTGACGTTAACATCTTGGGCGGACTGGCTGAGGGTCTGGAGGCTTATAACTCCAAGGTGGGCGCGGATGGTCTGACAGACGACGATACGTTCACCCTACAGTGATATACTCAAGGTACTACTATATGTGGTGCCTTTATGGATGTCATTACACTACGCTAGGCGTTCCTACGTGAAATTTGAGAAACATCGGGAGGCATTATGCTGGAAATTACAAAGAGAATCGTCCCGTATCTTGTGGTTATCATGGTGTTCTCCTTCGGGTGGCACTTCGGTTCACAATCTACGGACACCAAGTGGAAGGAGGTGGTACAGAATGAGTACGTTAAGAAGCAAACGGCTAGAGCTGAAACTCAGAAAGCGATTGACGCAGTATCGGCTAAGTACCAAGCAGACCTTGAAGGGCTGGAAGGCAGCACTGATAGGATTATTGCTGATTTGCGTAGCGACAATAAGCGGCTGCGCGTCAGAGTCAAACCTACCAGTGTCGCCGCAGGACCAGACGGTCGATGCCTCGTTGATGGTTCCGTCGAACTACACGAAGCAACTGCTCGAAGTCTTATCGAAATAACCCGGAAGGCCGACCTCAAAGAGAAGGCCCTACAGGACACAATTCGCAAGCTGCAAGGGAAGGGAGGTGAACATTGAGTAACTCTCAGCAAGCCAAGAACGCCTTAATCATTGCGCAACTGAAGGGTGACTTTGTCGCCTTTCTCTTCGTGCTCTGGAAGGCCCTGAACCTGCCTGAACCAACCAAGTGTCAAATCGACATGGCCAAGTGTCTGGCAGACCCAAAGAACAAGAAGTTTATCCTTCAGGCTTTTCGTGGTATCGGGAAGTCGTTCATTACGTGTGCGTTCGTAGTGTGGACCCTGTGGCGTGACCCTCAGTTAAAGATACTGATTGTCTCGGCCTCAAAGGAACGTGCGGACGCTAACTCCATCTTCATCAAGAACATCATCGACTTGTTGCCTTTCCTGAGTGAGCTTAAGCCCCGCCCCGGTCAGCGTGATTCCGTGATTAGCTTTGATGTAGGCCCTGCCAAGCCAGACCACAGCCCGTCAGTTAAGTCTGTGGGTATTACTGGTCAGCTTACTGGTAGCCGTGCCGATATCATCATTGCGGATGACGTGGAGATTCCCGGTAACTCTGCAACCCAAGGTGCTCGTGAGAAACTCTGGACGTTGGTTCAGGAGTTCGCCGCGCTGTTGAAACCTCTACCGACTAGCCGTGTTATCTATCTGGGGACCCCTCAGACCGAGATGACGCTCTACAAGGAACTTGAGGACAACCGTGGGTACTCAACCATCATCTGGCCAGCACAGTATCCCCGCTCCAAAGATGAAGACCTGTACTATGGCGACCGCTTGGCTCCAATGCTCCGTAACGAGTACGATGAGGACAAGGAGGGTCTCGGTAGCCAACCTACTGACCCGGTGCGATTCGACTCTATGGACCTTCAGGAGCGTGAGGTGGAATACGGTAAGGCTGGCTATACGCTTCAGTTCATGCTCAACCCGAACCTCAGTGACGCCGAGAAGTACCCACTACGCCTCCGTGACGCTATCGTGTGCGGTCTACAGATGGACAAGGCCCCAATGCATTACCAGTGGTTGCCTAACCGCCAGAACCGCAATGAGGAGCTTCCTAACGTGGGCATGAAGGGTGATGAGATTTACTCCTTCCATACAGCCTCCAGTAACACTGGTGCGTATCAGGGTAAGATTCTGGTCATTGACCCAAGCGGTCGCGGTAAGGATGAGACTGGCTGGTGCGTACTATATACCCTCAACGGGTACATCTACTTGATGGACGCTGGCGGTACCCGTGGTTACGAAGAGAAGTCCCTTGAGTTCCTCGCTAAGAAGGCCAAGCAAT
>OLFS01000426.1_pt1 | contig 40593 bp, 34 predicted proteins | sample 1605491 | NCBI WGS metagenome assembly OLFS01 (sample SAMEA3888921, study PRJEB22519) | human gut metagenome | biome: human gut; feature: human-associated habitat; material: faeces | place: Denmark | collected 2011 | reverse complement strand
TGCGCCATGAAGTGACCCCGAAAAATATCCTGATGATCGGCCCGACCGGTGTCGGCAAGACCGAGATCGCCCGTCGTCTGGCCAAGCTGGCCAACGCCCCCTTCATCAAGGTGGAAGCGACCAAGTTCACCGAAGTGGGCTATGTCGGCAAGGAAGTGGACAGCATCATCCGCGATCTGACCGATGCCGCCATCAAGCTGGTGCGTGAAACCGAGATGGAGAAGATGAAATACCGCGCCGAGGAGGCCGCCGAAGAACGCATCCTCGACGCTCTGCTGCCCAACCCGCGCAACACCTGGGGTGAGGAAGAGAAAGCCGACAACTCCAACACCCGCCAGATCTTCCGCAAGAAACTGCGGGAAGGTCAGCTGGATGACAAGGAGATCGAGCTGGAACTCTCCGCCTCCCCGATGGGCGTCGAAATCATGACCCCGCCGGGCATGGAAGAGATGGCCAACCAGCTGCAGGGGCTGTTCCAGAACCTGGGACAGAACCAGAAGAAGAAGCGCAAGATCAAGGTCAAAGAGGCCATGAAGGCGCTGATCGAAGAGGAAGCGGCCCGCCTGGTCAATCCGGAAGAGCTGAAGCAGAAAGCGATCGCAGCGGTCGAGAACAACGGCATCGTCTTCCTCGACGAGATCGACAAGATCTGCAAGCGCGGCGAGAGCTCGGGCCCCGATGTCTCCCGTGAAGGGGTACAACGCGACCTGCTGCCACTGGTCGAGGGCTGCACCGTCAACACCAAGCACGGCATGGTCAAGACCGACCACATCCTGTTTGTCGCCTCCGGCGCCTTCCAGATCGCCAAGCCGTCCGACCTCATCCCCGAGCTGCAGGGCCGTCTGCCGATCCGGGTCGAGCTGACAGCCCTGACCACAGATGACTTCGAGCGTATCCTGACCGAACCGAACGCCTCGCTTACCGATCAGTACAAGGCGCTGATGGCCACCGAAGGGGTCAATATCGAGTTCACCAAGGATGGCATCCGCCGTCTGGCCGAAGCGGCGTGGCAGGTCAACGAGCGTACCGAGAACATCGGTGCCCGCCGTCTGCACACCGTGATGGAGCGCCTGATGGAAGATATCTCCTACGACGCCTCCGAGAAGTCCGGCGAGACCTTTGTCATCGACACCGACTACGTCAACGCCCACCTCGGTGCGCTTGTCGAGGATGAGGATCTGAGCCGCTTTATTCTGTAAGCGCGATCGATGGACCTGAAAACGCCTCCCTTGTGGAGGCGTTTTTATTTCTCCACCACCTCCGTCATCTGCCCGGATTCTGGCCCACACCTGCGGCAACCCGTTCAATCCCAAGCCGTTTCCAAACCTCTCCTTGCCAACGCCCGCCGTTTTTTCATCCCCGCTGAAATCTGCTCAAAAAAAGATCTTTCCTATTCTCGGCGGCTGATTTATACATACGTATAAATCAGATCAAAATCTGTGCAGCAGGAACCTGAAAGATGAATCCAACCCGGCAGAAACTGCTCGATACCGGCCTCGCCATCGCCACCGAGAAGGGGCTGCGCGGCCTGACGGTGCGCGAGCTGGCGACGGCGGCCGAGGTGAACCTTGGCTCTTTCGTCTACCACTTCGGCAACCGCGACGCCTTTATCGACGAGCTGGTCGAGCTCTGGTACGCCCCCCTATATGACGAGCTCAAATCGGTGGCAGCCAAAGGCTCCTACCCCTCTGCCATCGCCATGTTCGAGGCGACCATGGAGGCGCTGATCGGTCTGGTGGCGCGCCAGCGCGGCTTTATCAACCACCTGTTTGGCGATGCGCTGGCGGGCGAAGGGGCGGCCCAGCGTTTTCTGCTCAGCCTGCCGCGCCGCCATCCCCTGCTGCTGATCGAACAGGTACGGATGGCACAGGCGGAAGGTTCGTTGGTCGCGGGTCACCCGCTCCAGCTGATGATCTTCATCATGGGGTCGGTCGGCCTGCCGCTGGTGATCGCCGGCAGCGGTCGCCAGCTCGGCTGGCTGCCCGAACAGGCCACCCCCTTTCTCAGCCAGATAGACAACCCCGAGGCTGCCAGACAGCGGCTGGTATGGGCCCTGCGCGGCCTGCGCCCCAGCGATATGAAAGAAGGAGACGCGGCATGAAGCAACGCATTGCCATCGCAGCCCTGCTGCTAACCGTTATCGGCGGCTACCTCTGGTGGCAGGGGCGCCCCGCCGACGGCTCCATCCTCTACGGCAATGTCGATATTCGCGACGTCAATCTGGCCTTTCGGGTCGGCGGCCGCGTCGATCAGGTGCTGGTCGATGAGGGGGATAGGATAAAAGCCGGTCAACTGCTGGCCCGCCTCGATCCGGTGCCCCTCACCCACAGCCGCGACAGCGCCCGCGCCAATCTGGCTGCGCTCACTGCCGCCAACGCCTTGATCCACAAAGGCTATCGCAGCGAAGAGACCGACCGCGCCCGGGCCGCACTGGCCGCCGCCGAAGCCGCTGCGCTGGAGGCCGACCAGCAGTGGCGCCGCCAGAGCGCACTGGCAGCCACCGGCGCCATCTCCCGCGGTCAGCTCGATACTGCCCGCTCCCAGCGAGATCAGACCCAGGCGCAGGTACGCTCGGCCCGCGAGCAGCTCGCCCAGCTCGAAACCGGCTACCGCCCGGAGGAAATCGCCCAGTCCGATGCCCAGCTGGAAGGGGCCAAAGCGGCGCTCGCCAGTGCCGAACTGGCGCTGGCAGATACCAGCCTGACCGCCCCCAGCGACGGCATCATCATCAGCCGCGCCGTCGAGAATGGCAGCATGGTGCAGAGCGGAGCGACCGCCTTCAACCTCTCCCTGACCGCACCAGTCTGGGTGCGCGCCTATGTGGAGGAGCCCTGGCTCGGCCACTTCCCGAGCGGCGCCAGGGTAACCCTCACCACCGACTCGCGGCCGGATCAGCCCTATCACGGGGTGGTGGGCTTTGTCTCGCCGACCGCCGAGTTCACCCCGAAATCGGTGGAGACGCCAGACCTGCGCACTCACCTCGTCTACCGGCTGCGCATCGTAGTGCAGGATCCCGACCCGGCCCTGCGCCAAGGGATGCCGGTCACTGTCAGGCTGGCGCCATGAACAGCGCTATCTCCCTTGAGGGGCTCACCAAACGCTTTGGCGAGCGGGTCTCCCTCAACGCCATCTCGGCCACCATTCCGGCTGGCGGCATCACCGGGCTGGTTGGCCCCGACGGCGCGGGCAAGAGCACTTTGCTGCGCCTGCTGGCCGGTCTGCTGATCCCCGAAGCGGGCACCATCCGGGTGCTGGGGCTGGATCCGGTGAGCGAGGGGGATCTGCTGCGCCAGCGCCTCGGTTACATGCCCCAGCAGTTCGGCCTCTACGAGGATCTCAGCGTGCTGGAGAACCTCACCCTCTACGCTGACTTGCGCGGCGTACTGGAGCCCGAACGCACGCCCACCTTCGCGCGGCTGCTCGCCTTCACCGATCTGGCCCGCTTCACCGCACGACCGGCAGGCAAGCTCTCTGGCGGGATGAAGCAGAAACTCGGGCTGGCCTGCGCCCTGCTCGGCACCCCGGATGTGCTGCTGCTCGACGAACCCGGGGTCGGGGTCGATCCCATCTCCCGCCGCGCCCTCTGGCAGATGGTGCGCGAGCTGGCCAAGGGAGGGATGACGGTGCTCTGGAGTACCGCCTATCTCGATGAGGCGGAACTGTGCGACCACGTGCTGCTGATGGCGGATGGCGAGGTGCGCACCAGCGGCACGCCGGCCGATCTGATGGGGGCCATGGCCAGCCGCTGCTGGCTGCTGGAGGCGGGGCAACTGGATGGCCGCGAGCGACGCGCCCTGCTGCGCCGGGCACTGGCTCACCCGGCGGTGATGGATGGCGCGGTGGCGGGGGAGCGGGTTCGCCTGCTGCTGCACCCGGGCATGATGCCCCCACCGCTGGCGGAGCTGCAACTGGCCAACGGCGCCTTTCAACCGGCCCAGCCCCGGCTGGAAGATGCCTTTATCGACCTGCTCGGCGGCGGCCCCGGCGGGGAGTCGAGTCTGGCAGCCGGGATGCGGGAAGCCGAACTGCCGCAGGGGGTCTCCCCCGAAGCGGTGATCGAGGCGCGCCACCTCACCAAGCGCTTCGGCGATTTTGCCGCCACCGATGATGTCAGCTTTGCGGTGCGCCGCGGCGAGATCTTCGGCCTGCTCGGCCCCAACGGGGCGGGCAAGTCCACCACCTTCAAGATGGAGTGCGGCCTGCTGCGCCCGAGCGAGGGACAGGCGCTGGTGAACGGCATCGATCTGGCCCACAGCCCCTCGGCGGCACGTCAGCGCCTCGGTTACATGGCGCAGAAGTTTTCCCTCTACAAGCAGCTCACCGTGGCGCAGAACCTCTCCTTCTTCGCCGGTATCTACGGCCTGTTCGGCCGCCACCAGCAGACGCGGATCGACGCCATGGTGACCGCTTTTGCCCTCACCCCCTGGCTCGATCAGAAGGCGGAATCCCTACCGCTCGGCCTGCGCCAGCGTCTTTCACTCGCCTGCGCCCTGCTGCACGAACCGCCGCTGCTGTTTCTCGACGAGCCCACCTCCGGGGTCGATCCGGTGACCCGGCGTGAGTTCTGGTCGCACATCAACGCGCTGGCCGACCACGGCGTCACCGTGCTGGTCACCACCCACTTTATGGATGAGGCGGAGTATTGCGACCGCATCGCCCTCATCTATCGCGGCAAGCTGCTGGCGCTCGGCACCCCGGACGATCTCAAGGGGCTGGCCGCCAAAGAGGCGGCGACTTCTCTGCCAACCGGCTCCTTGCCAACAATGGAAGAGGCCTTTATCACCCTGGTCGAGCGGGCCAGCGAGGAGGACGCATGAGCATCAACCGTCGGCGACTGCTGGCCCTCTGCCGCAAGGAGACGCTGCAAATCGTCCGCGATCCGAGCAGCATCCTCATCGCCTTCATCATGCCGGTGGTGCTGCTGGTGGTAATGGGTTACGCCATCAATCTCGATGTGGACCATCTGCGCCTCGGCATCTGGCGTACCGATAGCGGCGCTCCGGCGGTGCGGCTGGAGCAGGCCCTGCGCGGCTCTACCGCGCTGGAGATCCACAGCGGGCCGAGCAAAGAGTCCCTGCTCGCCAGTCTGGCCCGTGGCGAGATCCGCGGCCTGCTGGTGATCGATGACGGCTTCTCCCGCGCCATGGCCGGTCAGGGCAATGGCACGCCGCAGGCACTGCTGCTGACCGACGGCTCCGAGCCCAACACCGCCAACTTCGTCACCAACTATGTGCAGGGGATCTGGCAGGGGTGGCTCGCTGGCGAGGGGGTCGCCATACCGGTGTCGATAGAGAGCCGCGCCTGGTTCAACCCGGCGCTGGTGAGCCGCAACTTTCTGGTGCCAGGCTCCATTGCGGTGGTGATGACCATCATAGGTGCCCTGCTCACCTCGCTGGTGGTGGCGCGGGAGTGGGAGCGCGGCACCATGGAGGCGCTGCTCGCCACCCCGGTCACCAAGGGGGAGCTGCTGCTCTCCAAGCTGCTGCCCTACTATGGCCTTGGCATCATCGCCATGCTGCTCTGCCTGCTCTTCTCGGTGGCGGTGATGGCGGTGCCATGGCGCGGCTCCCTGCTGCTGCTCTTTCTGGTCACCAGCGTCTTTCTCGGCAGCGCCCTCGGGCTCGGCCTGTTCCTCTCCACCGTGATGCGCAGCCAGTTCAATGCCGCACAGGCTGCGCTGATCGCTGCGTTTCTGCCCGCGGTGATGCTGTCGGGCTTTGTGTTCGAGATCGCCAGCATGCCGCCGCTGCTGCGGGCCATCACTCACCTCATTCCGGCCCGCTACTTCGCTAGCTCCTTGCAGACCCTCTATCAGGCGGGCAGCGTCTTCTCGATCCTGCTGGTCAACGGTTTCTGTCTGCTGCTGCTGGCCGGTTTCTGGCTGGCCCTGACCGCCCGCAAGACGCGGCGCACTCTGGAGTAACCCATGCTGATCCGACTCTGGTGGCTGATCCGAAAAGAGCTGCAGGCCCTGATGGGCAATACTCAGGGGCGCTTTCTGCTCATCATGCCGGTGCTGTTGCAGACCGCCCTCTTCCCGTTCGCCGCCACTCTGGAGGTGACCGGCAACACGCTGGCCATCTACAACCAGGATGGCGGAGCCCAGAGCCGCGAGCTGCTGGAGCGCCTCACCCATATGCCCGCCTTCACCACCATCATCCCGGTGCAGGGCGAGGCGGGCATGACCGAGGCCATCACCGGGCAGCAGGCGCTGCTCGGACTGATTATTCCGGGGGATTTCTCGCGCCGGCTGGCGCGGGGCGAACCGGCCAAGGTGCAGCTGATTATCGACGGGCGCCGCTCCAACGGCGGTCAGGTGGCGGCGGGCTACATCAGTCAGGTGATTGCCCGCTGGCAAAGTGAGGGCAAGGGCCAACCCGAGCTTGCGGTGCGCAACCTCTACAACCCCAACGTTGAGTTTCACTGGCATATCCTGCCGGCGCTGGTCGCCATCATCACCACCACCGGCTGTCTGATTGTCACCGCCCTCTCGGTCGCGCGGGAGCGGGAGGAGGGCACCTTCGATCAGCTGCTGGTCTCGCCCCTCACCGCGGGCTGGATCATGGCGGGCAAGGCGGTGCCCGGCATCATGGTGGCGGTGGGGCAAGGGTGCATAGTCGCGCTGGCCGCCCGCTTCGTCTTTCACCTCCCCTTTGCCGGCAGCCTCAGCCTGCTGATGGCGGGCATGGTCTGCTACGGGCTGGCACTGGCCGGGATCGGGCTCTTCATCTCCTCGTTCTGCTCAACCCAGCAACAGGCATTTCTCGGGGTCTTCTCCTTCACCGTCCCGGCGGTGATCCTCTCGGGCTACATCTCGCCGGTGGAGAACATGCCGCAGGTGTTCCAGTGGCTGGCGGCCATCGACCCCCTCACCCACTTCATCGTGTTACTCAAGGGGGTCTTCCTCAAGGGGTTCGACTGGTCGGCCGCCTGGCCCCTGCTCTGGCCACTGCTCGCCATCGCCGGCGTCACCCTGTCGCTAGCGCTCGCCATGTTCCGCCGCCATATCGCCTGACGCGCCGCCTTGCTCAGCTGATGCCGGTCTCGCCCAGTGCGAGATCGGCTTTTTCCGACAGCAGTTTTCACTCCCCGGCTTTTGCTAAAGCGCTCTTGCTCTCCACCATCCCTCACCCAAAACCAGTGCGGAAATCATCAACTGGTATACCTAATTTTGTATATCTTTGAATTTTATCGAATTACCCCTGACGAGATATATAAATAGACACTTGATTTACATCAATTGCCCGCCCCGACTGACTGGGTAGCCTAGCCCCAGAATGATGTTTTATTACTCCAAACTAGAGGCAATCATGAGCAAAGTCAGACTGGTCGTTGTGGGCAACGGCATGGTGGGGCACCGCTTCATCGAAGAGTTGATCGAGCGGGCCGACCCGGGCCGCTACGAGATCACCGTCTTCGGTGCAGAACCCCGTCCCGCCTACGATCGCGTCCATCTCTCCTCCTACTTCTCTCATCACACCAGCGAAGATCTCTCCCTCGTCAAACCCGGCTTCTACGACAAGCACGGCATCCGCCTGCTGCTCGGTGAAGCGGTGAAAAAAATCGACAGGGCCAACCGCGAAGTGCACTCCAACAAGGGCACTGTGGTCGGATACGACAAGCTGGTGCTGGCCACCGGCTCCTACCCCTGGGTGCCGCCCATTGCGGGCAGTCAGCACCACGAGTGCTTCGTCTATCGCACTATCGAGGATCTGAAAGCCATTCGCAGCGCCGCCAAGAGTGGCAAGAGCGGGGTGGTGATCGGGGGCGGCCTGCTTGGCCTCGAAGCGGCCGGTGCCCTCAAGGCGCTGGGTCTCGAGACCCACGTGGTGGAGTTTGCTCCTGTGCTGATGGCCGAGCAGCTCGACGGTCAGGGCGGCCAGCTGCTGCGCCGCAAAATTGAATCCATGGGCGTACAGGTACACACCAGCAAGAGCACCAGCGAGATCCTGATGCATGGCGGCGAACAGGCGAAACACCGCCTCGCCTTTGCCGACGGCAGCCAGTTGGAAGTGGACGTGGTGGTCTTCTCCACCGGCATTCGCCCGCAAGATACCCTGGGCCGTTACGGTGACCTCGCCATCGCCGAGCGCGGCGGCATCGTCATCGACGATCACTGCCTCACCTCAGACCCCGACATCTATGCCATCGGCGAGTGCGCCGCCTGGCAGGGCCGCTTCTTCGGACTGGTGGCGCCGGGCTACAAGATGGCCCAGATCACCGTCGACCATCTGCTCGGCGGCGACAGCCGCTTCGAAGGGGCTGACATGAGCGCCAAGCTCAAGCTGCTCGGCGTCTCCGTCGGCTCCATCGGTGATGCCCACGGCCGCACCCCGGGCAGCCACAGCTATGTGTTCCAGGACGATCAGGCCGGCGTCTACAAGAAGATCGTGGTGAGCGAGGACAACAGCCGATTGCTCGGTGCCGTGCTGGTGGGTGACGTGGAAGATTACGGCAACCTGCTGCAGATGATGCTCAACGCCCTGCCGCTGCCGAGCCACCCGGACACCCTGATCCTGCCCGCCTACGCCGGTGCCAAGCCGACGCTGGGGGTGGATGCCCTGCCGGAAAGCGCCCAGATCTGCTCCTGCTTCGACGTCTCCAAGGGCGACATCGCCAAGGCGGTGGCCGAGGGTCACACCACGCTGGCCGCCATCAAGCAGCACACCAAGGCCGGTACCGGCTGCGGCGGCTGCGTGCCGCTCATCAGTCAGGTGCTCAACGCCGAGCTGGTTAAGCAGGGCATCGAGGTCAACAACCACCTCTGCGCCCACTTCCCCCACTCCCGTCAGGAGCTGTTCCATCTGGTCAAGGTGGAGGGGATCAAGAGCTTCGACGAACTGCTGGCCAAACACGGTCAGGGCTATGGCTGCGAGGTGTGCAAACCGACCGTCGGCTCCATCCTCGCCTCCTGCTGGAACGAGCATGTGCTGAGCCCGCGCAACGTCCCGCTGCAGGACACCAACGACATCTTCCTCGGCAACATGCAAAAGGACGGCAGCTACTCCGTCATCCCGCGCATGGCCGGTGGTGAAGTGACCCCGGAAGGGCTGCTGGCGGTGGCCGAAGTAGCCCGCGACTACAAGCTCTACACCAAGATCACCGGCGCCCAGCGCATCGGTCTGTTCGGGGCCCAGAAGGATGATCTGCCCGCCATCTGGCGCAAGCTGCTGGCTGCCGGATTCGAGACCGGTCAGGCCTACGCCAAGGCGCTGCGCATGGCCAAGACCTGCGTCGGCAGCACCTGGTGCCGCTTCGGCGTGCAGGACAGCGTCGGCCTCGGGGTCTTCCTCGAGAACCGCTACAAGGGCATTCGCACCCCGCACAAGATGAAGTTCGGCGTCTCCGGCTGTACCCGCGAGTGTGCGGAAGCGCAGGGCAAGGACGTTGGCATCATCGCCACCGACGCGGGCTGGAACCTCTATGTGGGCGGCAACGGCGGCATGAAACCGCGCCACGCCGACCTGCTGGCTTCTGACCTCGACCGAGAGACCCTCATCAAACTGATCGACCGTTTCATGATGTTCTACGTCACCAGCGCCGACAAACTGCAGCGCACCTCGGTCTGGCTCGGCAATCTGGAAGGGGGCGTCGACTACCTGCGCGAGGTGATCGTCGACGACAAGCTGGGGCTGGCCGAGACGCTGGAGCGCGATATCCAGACCCTCATCGACAGCTACGAGTGCGAATGGTCGCGCACCCTCAACGAAGAGGAGGCACTCAAGCGATTCAGCCACTTCATCAACAGCGACAAGCGCGATCCGGACGTTCAGTTCGTCAGCGAACGCGACCAGCATCGACCGGCGACCCCGGCCGAGCGCATCCCCGTCTACCAGATCGAGGTGGAGACCAAATGATGAAATTAGCCTGCCAACTCAACGATATCCTGCCGGGAACCGGTGTCTGCGCACTCATTGAAGGTCGCCAGATCGCCCTGTTTCGCCCGAGCGCGGCGGCCGAGGTGTTCGCCATCGACAACCGGGATCCCTTCTTCGCCGCCAACGTGCTGTCGCGGGGCCTGATTTGCGAACACGACGGCGAGCTCTGGGTGGCCAGCCCGCTCAAGAAGCAGCGCTTTCGCCTGAGCGACGGCCACTGTTTCGACAACCCAGCCATGTCGGTTCAAAGCTATCCCATAGAAGTGCGCGACCAGCAGGTCTGGGTCGCCGTCTAAAGCCGATTTCACTCTCTTTCGGGCTGCCTGAGGGCAGCCCTTTCAAGGACTCACAAGATGTACACGGAAACCATTAACAAGTGCGCCGCCAACGCGGCACGCATCAACCGCTTCGAGCGCAGCGACAAGCTCGGCTTCTGGCTCAGCTCCGCCATGGCGGGGGCCTATGTGGGCCTCGGCATCATCCTCATCTTCACCCTCGGCAATCTGGTGGATCCCGCCATCCGGCCGCTGGTGATGGGGGCCACCTTCGGCATCGCCCTGACCCTGGTGATCATCGCTGGCTCCGAGCTGTTTACCGGCCACACCATGTTCCTCACCTTCGGGGTGAAGGCGGGCAAGATCACCATGGCCGACCTGCTGCGCATCCTGCCGCAGACCTGGGTCGGCAACCTGATTGGCTCCATCGTGGTGGCACTCATCTACTCCTACGGCGGCAGCCTGCTGCCGGACGCAGGCAGTCTGGCCCACAAGGTGGCGCTGGCCAAGACCCAGGCACCGGCGCTGACCCTGTTTATGAAGGGGATCCTCTGCAACTGGCTGGTCTGCCTCGCCATCTGGATGGCGCTGCGCACCGAAGGGGCGGCCCGCTTCATCGCCATCTGGTGGTGCCTGCTGGCCTTTATCGCTTCCGGCTACGAGCACTCCATCGCCAACATGACCCTGTTCGCCCTCTCCTGGTTTGGCGCCCACTCGGAGGCCTACACCCTGAGCGGCATCGGCCACAACCTGCTGTGGGTGACCCTGGGCAACACCGTCTCCGGCGTCCTCTTTATGGGCCTCGGCTACTGGTATGCCACCCCCAAGGCCGAGCGCCCGGTCGCGGTGAGCGAAACCACCAGCACCGCCAACCAGACCCGAACCGCCTGATCCGGAGGCCCCATGGACTACTTGCCCATCTTTTGCCGACTCGACAACAAACCCGTGCTGCTGGTCGGCGGCGGCGAGGTGGCAGAGCGCAAGGCGCGCCTGCTGCTGGATGCCGGTGCCCAGCTCACAGTAGTAGCGCCCGAGCTCGACCCCGAGCTGGCGGAACTGGCTGCCAACGGCAGCATCGAGTGGCTGGCCGGTGAATTTGCATCGGAACAACTGGCGGGCAAGTGGCTGGTGGTGGCCGCCACCGATCGGCGCGAGGTGAACGCGCTGGTCTACCAGAGCGCCAATCAGGCGCGGATCTTTGCCAACGTGGTGGATGACCCGAAACGCTCCAGCTTCATCATGCCGTCGATCATCGACCGCTCGCCGCTGATGGTGGCCATCTCCTCCGGCGGCAAGGCCCCGGTGCTGGCCCGGCTGCTGCGGGAGAAACTCGAAGCCCTGCTGCCCCAGCATCTGGGCGCCGTGGCGACCTTCGCTGGCAGCCTGCGGGAGCGGGTCAAGGCCCGCTTCGCCAGCATGGGGGAGCGGCGTCGCTTCTGGGAGCGGCTGCTCGGGGCGGATCGGCTCGGGCAGGCGCTGGCGCGGGGGGATAGCGCCTCTGCCCACCAGCTGGCCGGCAACCTGTTTGCCGACGAAAGCCAGAGTGCTGGCGAAGTGGTGCTAGTGGGTGCCGGTCCCGGCGATCCGGGCCTGCTCACCCTGCACGCCCTGCGCCAGATGCAGCAGGCGGACGTGGTGGTCTATGACCGGCTGGTCTCCGACGAGGTGATGGCGCTGGTGCGCCGGGATGCCAAGCGCATCTTCGTCGGCAAGCAGGCGGGCAACCACTGCGTGCCGCAGGAGGGGATCAACCAGCTCTTGCTGGAGGAGGCGCAGAAGGGGCAACGGGTGGTGCGGCTCAAGGGGGGCGACCCCTTTATCTTCGGCCGTGGCGGCGAGGAGCTGGAGACGCTGGTCGGCAGCGGCATCGGTTTTCAGGTGGTGCCGGGAATCACTGCGGCCAGCGGCTGCGCCGCCTACGCCGGTATTCCGCTGACCCACCGCGATCACGCCCAGAGCGTGCGCTTCGTCACCGCCCACGGCAAGGGGGGCGCCCGGGATCTCGACTGGCCGCTGCTCGCCAAGGACAAACAGACGCTGGTGTTCTACATGGGGCTCTCATCCTGCGCCACCATCCGCGAGCAGCTGCTGGCCCACGGCAAGGCAGGCAACACCCCGGTGGCGCTGATCGAGCGCGGCACCCAACCCTGCCAGCGGGTCATTCGCGGCACTCTCGATGAGCTACCCGCGCTGGCGGTGGGGGTCGAGAGTCCGGCGCTCATCATTGTGGGCTCGGTGGTCACTTTGGCCGACCAGCTCGCCTGGTTTGGCCAGGCCCCGCAGCGCCAGCGAGCCCTCGCCTGAGGGAGCCTCGGCAACTCACCATGAGGCCACCAGCAGGTGGCCTCACTTTTACCTCCCTCTTCTCCCATCACGGTCATAACCTGTTGTTTTAAGTCTGGTATCCTATGGGCATTGAGCCCTTGGCTACCATCTCAGGAATTCATCCCATGTCTCTTCCCATCAAGAACAGCGCCCGGCAGCGCGCGGATGACAGATCCCGCATTCTCACCCTGCTGCTGCGCGATGATGCCCTCACCGACAGCCTGCTCGATCCGCAGGTGGTGCAGGATGCCGAGCAACGCGATCAGACCAGCGAACTCACAACGCTGGTCAACGGGTTGCCCGCCGCCGACGTCGCCGACGCGCTGGAATCGCTGCCGCCCGATGAGCGTCATGCCCTGTGGGCACTGGTGGAGGAGGAGAAGCGCGGCCAGATCCTGGTCGAAGCGTCGGAGACGGTGTGGGACAGCCTTATCAGCGGGATGAGCGACCAGGAGCTGCTGCACGCTCTGCGCACCCTGGATATCGATGATCAGATCTATCTGGGCCAGTACCTGCCCCGCAACCTGATGGGGCGGCTGCTCACCTATATGGCCCCCGCCGAGCGGGATCGGGTGCGGGAGGTGATCCGCTACGGCAAGCACACCGTCGGCGCCATGATGGACTTCGAGATCATCACCATCCGCCCCGAGGTGAGTCTGGCCACGGTGCAGCGCTATCTGCGGCTGCGCGGCAAGATCCCCGCCAACACCGACAAGCTGTTCGTCATCGACCGGCGCAACCACCTGCTGGGGGAGCTGGCCCTCACCACTGTCCTGCTGCACAAGCCCGCCACCCTGGTGAGCGACGTGATGGAGCGGGATCCGGTCACCTTCGATCCGGAGGATAACGACGAAGCGGCCGCCCGCACCTTCGAGCGGGATGACCTGCTCTCCGCCGCCGTGGTGGATGGCAAGGGCAAGCTGATGGGCCGCCTCACCGTCGAAGAGGTGGTGGATCTGGTCTATGAGGAGAGTGACACCGACCTGCGCCGGATGGGGGGTATCAGCGAGGATGAAGACGTATTCGCGCCCGTCTCCAAGGCGGTCAAGACCCGCTGGGCCTGGCTTGCCATCAACCTCTGCACCGCCTTTGTCGCCTCGCGGGTGATCGGCCTGTTCGAGCACACCATCTCCCAACTGGTGGCACTGGCGGCGCTGATGCCCATCGTCGCCGGGATCGGCGGCAACACCGGCAACCAGACCATCACCATGATAGTGCGGGCGCTGGCGCTGCAGCACATTCAGGCAGGCAACCTCTCCTTCCTGCTGCTGCGGGAACTTGGCGTCGCCTTTATCAACGGGCTGGTGTGGGGCGGCACCATGGGCATCGCCACCTATCTGCTCTATCAGGATGCGGCGCTCGGCGCCGTGATGACCCTGGCCATGATGCTCAACCTGCTGGTGGCCGCCCTGATGGGAGTCATCATCCCCATGACCATGACCCGCCTCGGCCGCGACCCGGCAGTCGGTGCCAGCGTAATGATCACCGCCATCACCGACACCGGCGGCTTCTTTATCTTCCTCGGGCTGGCGACCCTGTTCCTGCTGTAAACCGTGCGTTGAAAACAACAAGGGAGCCACTGGCTCCCTTGTTGTTTCAGGCGCGTTTGCCCGCCCCTGCCGTTGGGTTGCTTATCGCTTGTCAGCGGTGATCAGCAAGCCATTGGTGTCGGGGAAGCCGATGACCAGCGCCTCTTTTTTGGCATCCGCGGTAAAGGTGGTGACATAGGCAACGCTGTTATCCATCGCCCGGGCCAGAGCGGCATTCCAGAGGTTTTCGATCGGCGTGGCGGCAGCGGATTGCTTGAAGTTGCACTTGCCAAATCCGGTCATGGTCAGCTTGCTCAACCCGGCAGTGGCACTCCCCTCGCCCACCAGCGTACAACCTGCCGCCGGAAACTCGATCGCTACCGTCAGCTTGCCGCCGTTGTTGGTGGTATCCACCTTGCCCACCATGTCGCTGCTGAAGCCATCGCTGTCCGTGGCACTCCAGCTGGCCGTGGTCACCGCTTTGGTGGTCAGGGCCGTCACCGCCACATGACCGCTGAAACCGGAATAGATGGGGGAGTTGTCGGAGAACTTGGTGCCGGTCCGAGTGAAATCAAAAACCCAGCGCTTGATCTCCTTGCCCTGCAGATCGATGACCGGCTGATCCTGGAAGGTGATGAGGTTGTGGTCGTTGGTCACCGAGCTGAGCGCCGTGCTGGTGCCGAGCCGTTCGCTGTTGCGGATCAACTGCACCGGGTAGATCCCGTCTTTGTCGGCTTTCTGGTCAGCCTGACCCAGCCACTGGCTGTTGGTCTCGACCTTGCCCACCTGATGATCCACCCAGACACCCCAGTGCTGCACGGTTTCACCCTTCGGGTAGACCAGCGCCAGACCATCCAGATCCTTGGTCATGCGCGGCGTCGCCTTGTCGCCGTCGCGGCTCATCAGATTCGCTTGGTAAAGACCCGCCTCCGGCAGGGCCAGTGGCACCCGCTTGGCGATGCTGTTGGCAGCTTTTTCGCTGTCACAGGCAGACAGGGCCGCAGCGCAGGCGATAGCCAGCAGCGCTTTGTTGTGCATTTTCATGAGTTTTTATTCCTTGCTGTCGCTTTGTAATTTTTAGATGCAATCAATCGCCGCTGAATTTAAGGGAAAGGTCATCTATCGGTCGAATGGAGATCTGTAACCAACCATTACAGCCTCGCAGGAACGGCAGGCCGCGCAGCTTGCCCCGACCGCATAGCGGTGACGACAACAGGGTGACTAACAGTGAAATAGCGTTGAGGGTGGCGGCCCTAAAGAAAGACAAAAAAGAGATTAAAATCAGAGCCATAACTCTATTAACAGGAGGGTAATTAGCCCGAATTGCCAGCCTGCTCACAATAGGATTCTTTTGCTGTCGATAGAATGCACCACGCTGGCATACCCATAACAAGAGAATCCAACAATGAAAACCACCCTCAAACTGAGCGCGGTGGCAGTTATCTTTTTGCTGTCCGGCTGTGATGACAACAACTCTCAGGCCCCCGGTGATCTCACCCTGCGGCTGATCGAAACCTCTGATATCCACTCCAACCTGCTGAGCTACGACTACTACCAGAACAAGCCAGATGCCTCGCTGGGCTTCGCCCGCACCGCTGTGCTGATCCGCAAGGCCCGCGAAGAGAACGCCAACAACTTGCTGATCGACAACGGCGACCTGATCCAGGGCACCCCGCTGGCCGACTATATCCACGACCAGCAGGTCAAACAGCAGTGGCTGAGCAAGCAGACCCACCCCGCCATCAAGGCGCTCAACACCATGAGCTATGATGTCGGCAACCTGGGTAACCACGAATTCAACTTCGGTCTCGACTTCCTCTCGGAGACCCTGAAAGGGGCCAACTACCCCTACATCAACGCCAACGTCTTCCAGGCCGATGCCTTCAGCCGTGATGGCAAGGGCACCATCGACTGGAGCAAGCAGAAGTTCAAACCCTATGTGGTGCTGGATCGTCAGGTGAAGGATGCCAACGGCAATACCCAGACCATCAAGGTCGGGGTGCTGGGGCTGACCCCGCCCCAGATCACCCAGTGGGACAAGCGCAATCTGGAGGGCAAGGTGGTGGTGGCCGATATGGTCGAGACCGCCGAGCACTATGTACCCGAAATCCGCGCCAAGGGCGCAGACATCGTCGTGGTCGTGGCCCATACCGGCATCATTGGTGACCCGCGCGAACCCATGATGGAGAACGCCGCTCTGCCGCTGGCCAAGGTGAAAGGGGTCGATGCCCTGCTGCTGGGCCATGCCCATCGCACCTTCCCGGGCGACTACCCCAACATGACCGACGTGGACAACGAGAAAGGCACCCTGGCGGGCGTACCGACCGTGATGCCGGGCGTCTGGGGCAACCACCTCGGCATCATCGACCTGCACATGACCTGGAAAGAGGGTCGCTGGGAAGTGGCCTCCAGCCAGTCCCAGCTGCGCAAGATCGACAGCAGCGCCAGCAGCACCGAAGATCAGGCGGTGGTCGATCAGGTCATTGCCGAGCACGAGCAGGCCAACCAGTGGCTGGACGAGCCCCTCAGCAAGATCACCAAGCCAATCCACAGCTTCTTCGCGCTGGTGCAGGATGACCCCTCCATCCAGATCGTCAGCGACGCCCAGCTGTGGCATGCCAAGAAACTGCAACAGGATGGTCAGCTCAAGGAGAAATGGCCCATCCTCTCCGCTGCCGCGCCATTCCGTGGCGGTCGCAACGGCCCGACCGACTTCACCTATGTACCGGCTGGCGATATCTCCCTGCGCAACGTGGCCGACCTCTATGTCTACCCCAACACCCTGCAGGTGGTCGCCATCAATGGCGCGACCGTACAGGAGTGGCTGGAGAAGAGCGCCGTCCAGTTCAACAAGATCGATGCCGCCAGTACCGCCACCCAGTGGCTGGTGAACGAGAAGTACCGCACCTACAACTTCGACGTGATCGACGGGGTGAACTATCAGGTCGATGTGACCAAACCCGCCCGTTACGATGTGGATGGCAACAAGGTGAGCGACAGCTATCGCATCACCAACCTCACCTATCAGGGCAAGGCAATCGACCCGGCCCAGATGTTCTACGTGGTGACCAACAACTACCGCGCCAGCGGTGGTGGCAACTTCCCGGGCATCAACGCCAAGGTGATCGTCCATGAAGATCAGTTCGAAACCCGTGAAGTGCTCTCCGAATACCTCAAGGATCTGGCAGAGAAGAATCCGGCCGGTTTCGAGCCCCCGGCAGACAACAACTGGCAGCTGGCCCCCCTGCCCGCCAATCTGGATCTGCGCATCTACAGCTCACCACGCAGCGAGGCGCAAGCCCTGACCGGTGGCAAGCTGAACTATGTAGAGACCCTGCCACCCACCGATGCCAAACACCCCGGCTTTGGCGTCTACAAGCTGGTGCTGGCACCCTGAACCTCAGGGTTAATCCGGCAATAACCTCTGCAACCCCCTCCTGATACGAGGGGGTTTTTGATGGTGCAGGCAGAGGGTCAGCTCTTGTACGCCAGCCGCTCCCCGCAGCAACTCACGCAGCCCCTTTATCCCTTCACGCCATCCAGATCCCGACTGGTCTGCCCCATCCCGCCCATAAAAAAACAGGCCCACCGAAGTGGGCCTGCTGTTATCTGTGTGATCGTGAATATCGCGATAAAAGGCGCTACTCCCGCTCCTTCACATAGGGGGTGCCGAGCGCCTTGGGTGCCACGGCACGGCCGATAAAACCGGCCAGCAGGAACACGGTCAGGATGTAGGGCAGTGCCTCGATGGCCTGCACCGGAATGGCGAAGCCACCGATGCTGACCCCTTGCAGGCGGATGGCGACCGCATCGAGGAAGCCGAACAGCAGGCAGGCGGCCATGGCATTCCAGGGGCGCCACTTGCCGAACACCAGCGCCGCCAGTGCCATAAAGCCCTTGCCCGCACTCATGTTGGGGATGAACTGGGCCGTCTGGGCCACCGCCAGATAGGTGCCACCGATACCGGCCAGCAGGCCGCCGATGAGGAGCGCGGTGTAGCGCATCCGCACCACAGAGATACCGGCGGTATCGACCGCTGCGGGCGCCTCACCCACCGCCCGCAGACGCAGACCGAAGCGGGTACGGAACATCACCCACCATGCCAGCGGCACGCAGGCAAATGCCACGTACTCCAGCAGGGAGTGGCCGCTCAGCAGCTCGCTGTAGAGCTGGCCGATCACCGGCACATCCCACAACTCCTTGGCATAGGGCAGATCGATAGGGGCGAAACGGGCATCGCCGGAGAGCGCCGGTGTCTGGCCACCCTGATCGAACCAGTAACGGCCCAGGGTCACGGTCAAACCGGCCGCCAGAATGTTGATGGCCATGCCGCTCACCACCTGATCACCCCGGTGGGTGATGGTGGCAAAGCCGTGCATCAGGGCGAACAGAATGGAGACACCCACCCCGGCACCCAGACCTATCCAGGCAGAACCGGAGACCGCCGCCGCCGCACCACTGGCGAACGCCGCCGCCAGCAGTTTGCCTTCCAGCGCGATGTTGACCACCCCGGAGCGCTCGCAAAACATGCCCGCCATGGCGGCCAGAATGAGCGGCGGCGCGGTACGGATGGTCGCATCCAGCATCAGGATCAGAATTTCAAACATGATCAGACTCCTTTAGCTTGCGCGGCTGAGCGGTTGGCAAACGCCAGATAGAGCTGCTCGATGCGCGGGCGCATCATGTGCTCAAGGGCGCCACAGAACAGGATCACCAGACCCTGCAACACCACCACGATGTTGCGGTCGACACCGAACTCGAAGCTGAGCTCGGCGCCCCCCTGATAGAGGAAGCCGAACAGCAGGCTGGCGATGATGACGCCGACCGGATGGTTGCGCCCCATCAGCGCCACCGCAATACCGGTGAAGCCGAACCCTTCCACAAAGTTGAGCTTGATTTGGTGCAGCTCACCCTGCAGCACGTTGAGGGCAAAGAAGCCCGACAGCATGCCGGAGATGACCATGGCCAGGATCACCACCTTGGGATAGGAGATACCGGCGTAGGCGGAGGCGCTCTGGCTGGCGCCGACCGAGCGGATCTCGTAACCCCAGCGGGTGTGCCAGATAAAGACCCACACCAGTGCCGCACAGATCAGCGCCCAGAAGAAGCTGATGTTAAGGGGGCTGTTGGGGATCTCCATCCCGAACAGGTTCGCCAGCCCGCTCATCTTGGGCAGCCAGCTTGCTTCGGCAAACACCTTGCTCTCGGTCGCCATCGAACCGGGCGGTTTGAACACCTCCACCAGCAGATAGGCCATCAGCGAGGCGGCGATGAAGTTGAACATGATGGTGGTGATAACAATATGGCTGCCGCGCTTGGCTTGCAGCCAGGCCGGAATAAAGGCCCAGGCCGCACCGAACAGACCACCGGCAATGATGGAGAGCGGCAACAGCAGGGCAAACGGCAGCACATCGCCAAGCATCAGACAGACCAGACCGACACCGAGACCGCCGATATAGGCCTGACCTTCGCCACCGATATTGAACAGACCGGCGTGAAAGGCGACAGCCACCGACAGACCGGTAAAGATAAAGCCGGTTGCGTAGTAGAGGGTGAAGCCGACCCCTTCACCGGTGCCGAACGCACCGTACCACATGATCTTGGCGGCATCGACCGGGTTGATGTCGAGGTAGTAGAACAGAATGGCCGACACCAGGAAGGCCAGCAGGATGTTGACCGCAGACAAGACGCCTACGGAGACCCAGGCAGGAATACGTACTTGGCTCATCAGTGGGCCTCCTTGGCTACTTCGTCCGGCACTATGTTCGCCATCATCAGACCAATGGTGCGCTCATCCGCCTTGGCACCATCCAGCTCGCCGACGATGCGACCGTCGGCAATGACCAGAATGCGATCTGCGAGGCTCATGATCTCGTCCAGCTCCACCGAGACCAGCAGCACCGCCTTGCCCTTGTCGCGCATGGCGATGATCTGCTGGTGGATATACTCGATGGCGCCGATGTCGACCCCGCGGGTCGGCTGGCCGATCAACAGCACATCCGGGTCCTGCTCCACTTCACGGGCGATCACCAGCTTCTGCTGGTTGCCACCGGAGAAGTTGGCGGTCTTGTGATCGGGATGGGGCGGGCGCACGTCCCACTTCTCCATCTTGGCCTGACAATCCTGCTGGATCGCCTCCTTGTTTTGCAGCCACCCCTTGTTGTATTGCGGGCGACGGTGATAACCGAGAATAAAGGCCTCTTTCGCCTCGAAGCGGTTGATCAGCCCCATCTTGTGGCGATCTTCCGGCACATGACCGAGGCCGTAGTTGCGCACCAGCTCCGGATCGGCCGGGTGCTCTGCGCTCACCTTGTGCACGCCGCTGCGGCTGCTGATGGTAAAGCCCCCCTTGCTCGGCTTGAGAATGCCGCCAAGCAGGCTGAGCAGTTCGGACTGACCGTTGCCGGAGACCCCGGCGATGCCGACCACTTCACCGGCCCGCACTTCGAAACTGACTGATTTGACCCGCTCCACCTTGCTGGCGTCGACGTAGCTGAGCCCTTCGATCTTCAGCTTGGCTTCACCGGGCTGGGTTGGCCCCTTGTCGACCTTGAGGCGCACCTTGCGGCCCACCATCAGTTCGGCCAGTTGCTCCTTGTCGGTATCCTTGGTGGCGACGTGGGCCACCATCTCGCCACGGCGCATGATGGAGACCTGATCGGTAATGGCCAGGATCTCCCGCAGCTTGTGGGTGATAAGGATGATGGTCGCCCCCTGATCCCGCAGCTTTTTCAGCACCTCGAACAGGTGATCCGCCTCTTGCGGGGTCAGTACCCCGGTCGGCTCGTCGAGGATCAGGATGCGGGCGCCGCGATAGAGCGCCTTGAGAATTTCGACCCGCTGTTGCAAGCCAACCGGCAGATCTTCGACCTTCTCGTGCAACGGCACGTCGAGGCCATAATCCCGCGCCAGTTCGCCAAGCAGCTTTTCGGCTGACGCCACGCTCTGCTGAAGGTGCCAGCCGTTCTCAGCGCCGAGGATGACGTTTTCCAATACGGTGAAGTTATTGACCAGCATGAAGTGCTGGTGAACCATGCCCACGCCTGCGGCAATCGCATCTTGTGAGCCATGGGGTTTGAAAGGATTCCCGTCGATCAGCATCTCGCCTTTGTCGGCATGGTAGAAACCATAAATGATGCTCATCAGGGTGGACTTACCGGCGCCATTTTCGCCGACAATGCCGTGGATACTGCCTTTGCGAACCTTAAGGTCGATCAGCTTGTTGGCGTACACTTCGCCGAACCGCTTATCGATACCTCTTAATTCGATGGCATAGCGATCTGTCTGGTCCATGATGCAGCCCTGCGTTTCATGAAATAAGACTAAAAACCGGCCCGTGCGGGCCGGTGGTGCGTTGAGAGTCGTAGCAACTATCTAATTAGTATTTGCAGGTGTTATCGCTCATGTAGTCATGAACCTTGACCTTGCCAGCGATGATTTCAGCCTTGATGGCATCTACCTTGGCTTTCATTTCCGGGGTGATAAGCTTCTCGTTGTCCTTGTCGAGAGCCCAATCCACACCGCCTTCCGCCAGACCCAGGTTCTTGATACCCGGCTTCCACTCGCCTTTGGCAGCGTCATCCCAGGTCTGGTAAGCGGCCAGACCCACAGACTTGACCATGGAGGTCAGCATGGTGCCCGGTTGCAGGTGGTTCTGGTTGGAGTCCACACCGATAGCGAACTTGCCGCTGTCCTTGGCTGCCTGATAGACACCGATACCGGTACCGCCAGCTGCGGCGTAAACCACGTCAGCGCCCTTGGCGAACTGGGACTTGGCCAGCTCGGCACCTTTCGCCGGGTCAGCAAACGCGGCCGGAGTAGAGCCCGCCATGTTCTGGAACACTTCGATCTTCGGATTGACGAACTTGGCACCCTGCTCGTAACCGCACTGGAATTTGCGGATCAGCGGGATATCCATGCCGCCCACGAAGCCGACCTTGCCGCTCTTGGAAGCGATGGCAGCCAGTGCGCCCACCAGGAAGGAACCTTCATGCTCCTTGAAGATGACGGACTGGACGTTCGGCTTGTCGACCACCATGTCGATGATGGTGAACTGGGTTTTCGGGAATTCGGTCGCAACCTTCTCTACCGCAGAACCCATGTTGAAACCGACCGCCACGATCGGGCCGTTGCCACGGCTGGCCAGACGACGCAGACCCTGCTCGCGCTGGGCTTCGTTCTGGGGTTCAAACTCTTTGACCTTGACGCCCTTGTCCTTGTTGTAGAGCTCGACGCCGTTACGGAACACGGCTTCGTTGAATGATTTGTCATACTTGCCCGCGGTGTCATAAATGACGGCTGGCTCGGAAGCAGCCTGAGCAGAGAGAGCAGCGAGAGTGAGGGAGGCCACGGTGGCCAGCTTGAGCACTTTAGTCACGATCGTATCCTTGATTGTTATTAAGTGAGGGAACTTGCTTGCCTGTCAGAGCAGGCTATCTAGCACGCAGGCTTACTCTAAGTCAGCCCCGATGCGGGTCAAGCAAATGATAAGGGAAAAACGTTTGCGTTAACGGTTTGAATTCTAAGCAAATAACCTTATAAGCAGTTGTTTTTTAGCTACTTTTCAGTTTTTTATGCTAACAACCAAAAGACCCAAACGACATTTCTCTTATTGTTCAGCAAGTTACTGTAAACCGTTTTCCCCTGTTATTCATCCAGCCCCCCGGCAAGCCCGTGATCCGGCTCGCAAAACTACGCTTATCAATTTTCTTTTAAAAAGGCCACTACAGTGCCACCTCCCTTTCTCTACCTGAATCGTCATAACAAAACGCCTTATGATCGAAACTTCGGCAATCTCACAATTCATCAATAGGCGGAAACCAGATCAATATGAAAACCATTTAGGCCTCTGTATGATGTCTACCGAGCGGGCTCAAATGCAACTAACAACAATATCAATTGAGTGCTGTTCATCAATCCATACACCCCCAATCTGACTTACTCAGTCAGATGCTGGTGACATATAAATCGTGGTTTCAGGAAAATAAAAATGAAAAGAAATGTTCTGGCTTTATCGGTTGTGACAGCATTATCCGGCCTGGCGCTGGCAGGTTGTGGCGGTGGTGGCGACGGTGCCAGCAGTGACAATAGCAATAATGGCGGCAATGGTGGAAACGTCACCAAACCGACGTTGACCGCCACCTTTATTGATAGTGCGGTAGAGGGTTTGAACTACACCTGCGGTAACTACACCGCGCTCACTAATCAGCAAGGCCAGTTCCTCTTTAATGACGGTGACACCTGTGCTTTCAAACTGGGCTCAATCCCGCTTGGGGAAACCCAGGTTAAAAAAGGTCAGACCCTGGTAACCCCATACACCATCGCCGAAAAAGGTGACAAAGATCGCGCCATTCGTATTGCAGCCCTGCTGCAAACCATGGATGCAGACAACAATCCTGCGAACGGTATCACCCTGAAGCCTGATGCCATCGCCAAGCTGGGCAATACCATCCGTTTTGAAAGCGATGACGCTTTTAATACCAGCCTGAATGAAGCCCTAAAACAGGCACAGCTCGACAAAAAAGTGGTTGATACCAAAGCTGCCGAAGCACATATGAATGCATCGCTAGCAGTGATTAATGGTCAATCAGTTGCAGTCAACAAGGTACTCACCGATCTGCTGACGCTGAGCGATCTGAAAACCCTGCATGTGGAAGATAAGCTCAAGGAGTACAAAGACACTCTGCTGGCTGAAACCACAGATAATGGCAAGATTGACCGCCAGATCGTGCTGGCCACGCTGGCCATGCTCGAAGTAACCAATGACCCGATTGTTGCAGAACGCCTGGGCTTTACCTCTTCTGACATGGGAGTTAATTACAGCACCAACCTGGCCAAAGTGATCGATGTCATTATCCACACGCCATACTCCGCCTCCATGGCCTTTAGTCTCAAGGGTGGCAAAGGATATACCCGTGACGTAGCCAAGCTGATGGGGGCCTATGCCGATAGCATGGACAAGGTCGCCGCCACCCTGGCCGATATCCAGGACCCGGGTTACAGCGCAACCTATGGTGACAACGATGCGATTACCCTCAATTTCGACAGCGCCAAGGCCCTACGCGCCTCAGCGATGGCGATGGCATCGGCACTCAATATTACTGCGTCCTACCAATACGGCCCGGATAATGCCTATACAACCCAGCAAGCAGAGGTGACCTTGCCACGCATGCACATCAAGGACTCCTGGGGCATGCAGCCGAGCACCACCTATGCAGAGAGCAGCAGCACCTTCGAGACCCAGTTCATCCAGCAGGATATCGAGCCGGATGCGCTGGTGGCGCACGCCGATTTCTTCCGTCTGACCGACGATGCCAAAGCGCGGTTGGCCAAGGCCAAGTCACAGGTGAAGGATGCGGTGAGCATCGCACTGACTATCGATCAGAACAAGCTGGACGAGTCGTTGACCCAGGATGAGATCGAGGCCAATGCTGCGACCCTCAAGGAGCTGGCGAACCACTTTGCAGGTACTTTGCCCACTATCCAGTGGGAAAGCGTCGAGACCAAGTACGTCAATACCGGTATGGGCTGGGAGCCCAAAGAGGTGGGCGTCAAGTTCAACATCAACGTCATCCCATTCTTTGACGAGATGTTGGATCGTAGCGATTTAACCATCAAGGTATCTGGCAACTGTGCTGTGGGTATGCGGGATGCCGAACTGTCCAAGGCAATGGGAGAACCTATGTGCCTGATCTCGAGCGACGAGTTTAAGGCCCTTGCCCAAAGCGATCGCGGTGCGCTCAAGTACATCGGCTGGATGCAGGAAGATCAAGACAGCCGCACCGCCATCTATGCCAAGGGGGTGGGTTATGACTGGTCAACCCGGATTACACCGGTGTCCGGTTCGACCTTTGACAAAGTCTTTGTATCTTGTACCGATCTGGATGGCAACAAGGTCAGCTGTGCAGATCAGCTGTAAACAATGCAGAGCGCTCCTGCTGGGGGCGCTCTTTTTGCTGATACCGACGGCGCAAGCTGCCGGTATGTTGGCACGCTACAAGGATTATCGGGAACGTGTCTTCGATCGTCAGGGTCAATTGCAATATCAATTAACTACCCAGGAATATATGCAGCAGATGCCCGATGGGCGTCCGTCACTGTCCAGTCTCTTTGCGTTGCGAGAGATGCAAAGAGAGTCACTGCAGCTCAAGCTGGGTACCTTGATGGTGAATGATGTCATCGTGCACTTCCAGCATGGATATTATCAAGATGGCCAACTCATGATGGGCGACACGGAAGTGACCTTACCTGAAGGCCGTTTGCACGCAGCAGTACTTCGTTTTGATCCCGTCCATCAAGTGCTAGATTCCCCACGAGCCATGCTATTGAGCTTTTCTGGCGATGTGTTGGGCCAATATCGAGATTATCACCGCCCCCTTCGTTGATCCTGCTGGTTGGTCTCTGGCCGCTCAGGCCGTATAATCCCCGCCTGTATAAATAAACAGGAGTGGTGATGGACGTTTCAACCCTGCTCGACGGGCTCAACGACAAGCAAAGAGATGCCGTTGCGGCGCCCCGCAGCAACCTGCTGGTGCTGGCCGGTGCCGGTTCGGGCAAGACCCGGGTGCTGGTGCACCGTATCGCCTGGCTGATGCAGGTGGAACGCTGTTCACCCTTCTCCATCATCGCGGTGACCTTTACCAACAAGGCGGCGGCCGAGATGCGCGGTCGGGTCGAGAAGGTGATCGGCGACGGCGTGCGCGGCATGTGGATCGGCACCTTCCACGGCATCGCCCACCGATTGCTGCGGGCCCACCATCTGGATGCGGGCTTACCGCAGGATTTCCAGATCCTCGACTCCGACGACCAGTACCGTCTTATCCGCCGGGTGCTCAAGGCGCTCAACCTCGACGAGAAGCACTGGGCCCCGCGCGCCGTGATGGGCTACATCAACGGCAAGAAAGATGAAGGCTTGCGCCCCGGCGACATCGACCTCTACGGCGACCCCGTCACCCGCACCTATCAGCAGATCTACAAGACCTATCAGGAGACCTGCGATCGCTCCGGTCTGGTGGACTTTGCCGAGCTGCTGCTGCGCGCCCACGAGCTGTGGCTCAACAAGCCGCACATCCTCGAGCACTACCGCGACCGCTTCCAGAACATCCTGGTGGACGAGTTTCAGGATACCAACGGCATCCAGTACGCCTGGCTGCGGATGCTGGCGGGCAACAGCGGCAAGGTGATGATCGTCGGCGACGATGACCAGTCCATCTACGGCTGGCGCGGCGCCAAGATCGAGAACATCCAGCGCTTCCTGACCGACTATCAGGGCGCCGAGACCATCCGCCTCGAGCAAAACTACCGCTCCACCGCCAATATCCTGAAAGCGGCCAACAGCGTCATCGCCAACAACGCCGAGCGCCTTGGCAAGGAGCTGTGGACCGAAGGGGCCGAGGGCGAGCCGATCTCCCTCTACGCCGCCTTCAACGAGGTGGACGAAGCGCGCTTCGTGGTCGGCCGTCTCAAGGATTGGAAGGAAAAGGGCGGCCTCCTAGCCGACTGTGCCATCCTCTATCGCTCCAACGCCCAGTCACGGGTGCTGGAAGAGGCGCTGATGCAAGACGCCATGCCCTATCGCATCTACGGCGGCTTGCGCTTCTTCGAACGGCAGGAAATCAAAGACGCCATGGCCTACCTGCGGCTTATCAACAACCGTGGCGACGACGCCAGCTTCGAGCGGGTGGTCAACACCCCGACCCGCGGCATCGGCGATCGCACCCTCGAGATCCTGCGCGGCAACGCCCGCGATCAGGGGCTCAACCTGTGGCAATCGGCCAAGGCGCTGCTCAACGACAAGGTGCTGACCGGTCGCGCCGGTAACGCGGTGCGCGGCTTTGTCGAGCTGATCGACGCTCTGGAGGAACAGGTCTCCCTGCTGCCGCTGCACCAGCAAGCGGATATCGCCATCCAGAACTCCGGCCTCAAGGCGATGTATCTGGCGGAAAAAGGCGAGAAATCCCAGGCGCGGGTAGAGAACCTGGACGAACTGGTCACCGCCTGCCGCCAGTACCAGCGCCCGGACGAGCTGGAGGATATGAGCGATCTCTCCGCCTTCCTCGCCCATGCAGCGCTGGAATCCGGCGAGAATCAGGCCGACGAATATGCCGACGCGGTGCAGCTGATGACCCTTCACAGTGCCAAGGGCTTGGAGTTCCCGCTGGTGCTGCTGGTCGGCGTCGAAGAAGGGATGTTCCCCAGCCAGCAATCGACCGAGGAATCGGGCCGGCTGGAAGAGGAGCGCCGCCTCTGTTACGTCGGCATGACCCGCGCCATGGAGAAACTCTACATCTGTTATGCCGAGAGCCGCCGCATCTACGGCCGCGAGATGTTCCACAAGCCGAGCCGCTTTATCCGCGAAATGCCCGCCGAGTGTCTGGAAGAGATCCGGCTGCGCACTCAGGTCAGCCGCCCCACCCAGTACGGCCGCTTTAGCCAGAACGAGGTGCAGCAGAGCTTTGACGCCAGCGGCATCAAGCTCGGCCAGCGGGTGCTCCATCCGAAATTCGGCGAAGGGGTGGTACTCAACTTCGAAGGGGTCGGCCAGCAGAGCCGGGTGCAGATCCAGTTCGACGACGTCGGCGCCAAGTGGCTGGTGACGGCGTATGCCAGATTGGAAGCGCTGTGATTTTTCCCGCCTTTTGATACAACCAACCCGGCTTAGGCCGGGTTGGTTGTATCTAGCGTTCATAACGACATTTTTAATTACGCTAAAAGATTTCTTGTTAACGGTAAATTTTATTCACCCGTCATTTATTATGTATAACTCCATGCCACTTAGTGATATAGATAATGGTTTGCCGCATAAAACACACAAGGGGGTATACAGATGATCTGTTTTGTTGCTGGTATTCACGCTGTCGGAAAAAGTTATTTATGTAGTAAATATGCATCCGAGAGTGAATGTCTCTATAGAAGTGCTAGTGAGTTAATAAGAGAATACAAAGGTTCTTCGTGGGGGATAGATAAAAAAGTAACTAATCTTGTAGATAATCAAAAAATTTTGATACATGCACTAAGTAAAATTAAATCTGAAGGACGTGACCTATTGCTGGATGGTCATTTTGTTTTGATCGATGAATCGGAAGGCTTTACTAAAATAGATGAAGATGTTTTTCGTGAAATGGCGCTGGACAGAATAATTTTAATAGAGAACACTCCAGAGGTAATCAAAGATAGATTCAGTGCTAGAGGTGTTCATGAGATCACATTTGATGTAACCACATTCAGTAAACTGGAACATGAGCATGCTTATCATATTGCTGAAACACTAAAAATTCCGATAACATTATTGCATGCTCCATCATATGAAATGTTCTTTAACGCAATATCTTCTGAATAAAATTGTAAAAGGCGCATTCATGCGCCTTTTACTAGACATAGCGATATGATTGTGGAGGAATAGCTCCAGGGAGAAAATCACCAAGAAGCATTGGCTCATCATATCTCTTAGGGTTTTTTACTGCGATAGCGAACCCTATATTTTTATCTAAAAAGTATGACTCAAAAAAGTCTCTCGAAATGCCGGCATGTTTTTTAGTCGTATCCCACAGCTCATTTGGTTTAGATGACAAGATTTCACCTATATCAAACTCACCGATAACTCGACCAACCGGTTTTGTCGCATAAATAATTACTTTACTGACACTTTTGTCCTTAAAAATACGCTTCCTGAATTCAAATTTCTTCTCGCCATCAAGAATTAACTCGGCGAACTCTGGTTTAATTGACAATAAGACTCGCATTAACCCCTCCAGCATTAAGGATCGCCCTGAAATCATTATCACTTAGAGGCATGAACCCCCAATAGCTATCTTCATTGTAACCTGTAATGTCCAATAATTCTTGTCTTATTACTCGCCGATTTAGAGGAAAGTTATAGGTAAACTTGATAATAGTGGGATAATTTTTACGAGAGTAAAACTCATTTAGCTCTTTATCTGTAAAGACACTATAAGGAGCGCAATAGCGTTTGAAATCATCAAGTGTAGCAAAATTATTGATGTTGAGGCATTCTTCGACGACACAAACAGACGTAGCAACAGATCTAAACCGTGCAGGTCCTAAATGATCTGACGTCCTATATATAAGTAAATTATCACCCACACTTAGCCTTTCAGTTCCTCTCATGGATGTCAAATAAACTTTATGAATGCTATTTGTATGAGAAACATCTTCAATGATGGTTGGATCTTCATTATTTAAGATAGAATCAGGGAAAAGACGAGTATGAAAATTAGGATGAATGGCTAACAAAAAATTTCTACTTGCTAACTTAATAAGAGGGTAGGTGGGTATACTCATCATTATTTCCTCATAGATTTCTAAAGTAAACACCTTCATAACCGTTTGGTGTTTTTTGATTTTTACGAGATCGCTCAACAAAGTTGAACTGTGGCCGTGTTAAGAGAGATATTAATCCTTGATGTTTATCAAAGACAGTTACGTAAATTTCATTGAGATTATTTTCGATCGCGTAGAGAAATGTTTTAGACATAAAACGCTCACCGAGCTTTGTTCCATGAGCATCGACCTTAAATGTCCCCATTTTTAATCGACGGGCTCGTGGAAACCTTGGTGTCATATCACTGAGCTCTTCGTCTTCGATCTTAAGATACAGAAAACCATCTATAACTCCCATTTGATTGTAAGAAACATATGCTAACTCGTTATGCTTCTTTTCGAACCAACCAGCAAATGGAGGGTAATCTTCTTTGAGAGAATCGAAAAAACGGTCGTTTAAATTGATATCTCTAAATTTCTTATAAACGATTGCCATTCAAATCCTCATAGTGTTTCTTATAAAAAAGTTGAAGGCGCACGATTAAAAATCTTGACGCTTAGAAAAATCATACCGGTGATGATATGAAAGATTCAACAGGAACACCATTGTGAAGCCGTTTTCATGCCGGATGTGTGGGCATACTCGCAAAAGGGGCAATCTTGGTCACCATAAGTTTGTAGGTTCGATTAGCGAAGCGTAATCGGACGATCGCGTAAGACGATCGCGTAATCGAACGCTTACAACAGAACAACCCTGTTAGGGGTTTACTCCAATCCCCCCGATGCCCCATCCACCGACCCGCACCAATCCTGCGGATAGACGCCGCTCGCCACGTAACGATGGAAGGTGGAATACGGCCAATCGGCCACCCGCGTGACATGACCATGCTTGAGCGGGTTGATATGGACGTAATCCATATGGTGGCGGTAATCCTGCTCATCCCGGATCAGGTGTTCCCAATAATGGCGTTGCCAGATGCCCCGCTCCCCGTGGCGTAACCGGGTCTGGCTGCGGCGCTCGTTCACCGGCAAGGCGCGAGAAAAGTGGCTTTTGATCAGCCGCCAACGCAGGGGGAAATCGGTGTCTCCCTCCGGCAATGAGAGAATGCAGTGAAGATGGTCGGGCAACACCACCCATGCATGAATGGCGAAGGGGTGAGCCTGTTGCACCTTGGCAACGCTGTGGCGCAGCAGGTCAATCTGCTCCACCAGCAGCCGGTTGTTGCGCCGCTCCAGCAGGTTGACGGTGAAGAACCAGGTTCCTCCGGGCCACCATGCCCGCCGCCAGTTGGCCATCCCTTTCCCCTCGTTGAGACCGAAAAGCCAAGCATAGTCTTGCCTCACGTCGATCTGCTTGCGGGTCGTGATAGTGCGGATGTTCCATTACGCGATCGTCCGATTACGCTTCGCTAATCGAACCTACATGGCAACTCAAACCGGCTTGAAGCATTGCAATAGAAAGGTGGGTAAAGCAGAGAGGGGAAATCAGAAACCCGGCCGCCAGATGGGGCGCGACGGCCGGGTGAATTGTAAAGAGTAGGGTGACAGGGAAAGGGATCAGCCTAGTCTAATCAACTCGATGGGGGCGTAGCGCTCACCGGAGTTTGCCAGCAGCACGCACTTCTCATGCTCCGCCTGATAGGGGGTCATATTGTCGGTGTGGGCCTCTTTCAGAAAATCGACTGCGCCAGTGGCGGCAATCATGACGCGCTGACCCTGGTTCAGCACATTGCGGTTACGGTCATAGATCTTCATTACACTCTCCTTTTCTTGTGTCCTGGCGGATGCGCAGGCGTGTGTCCAGGACAACGGCATTCAGCCTACGCCCCTGAAAAAAGGTGATTTATGTCACAGATCAAAAAAGGGGCGATAAGGGACTCACAGGTTCAGAAAGCGAGCCCCCCCCTTGGCCAGCGGCTGTCGCGCGAAGTAGCGCTACCCTGCCCTTTTCGTCGTGGCGGGCTCGAACCCGGCAGCGGTTGGGGTATATTGGTGGCCGATTAGCCAGTCTCATTCACCGTGGCCGCGCATGCGGGCCGCTGTTTCAACAAGATGGAGAGTGCTCATGAATCGCGACATTACCGCCCAGTTCATCAAGATGCTGACCAACCTCGACCACTGTCTGGCCAAGGCCGAGGCCCACGCCGCGGCAAAGCAGTTCAACGTGGAGAACTTCTTCGGCGAGCGGCTGATCGTCGATATGCTGCCGCTGTCCAAGCAGGTGCTGATCTGCTGCGATTCGGCCCGCGCCGTGGTCGCCACCGCCAGCCACAGCGAGCTGCCGGTGCTGGGGGATGACCCCAAAACCATGGCGGATCTGCGCGCCCATATCGGCAAGACCATCAGCTATCTGCAAGGCAAGCTGGACGCGGACTACAGCCAGTACGCCAGCGGCCGCTACCTACCCCACTGGGCGGGCGGCAAGGGGATGGATGGCCATACCTGCGTCCATGAGTACGGCATCCCCAACTTCTACTTCCACCTCACCATGACCTACGCCCTGCTGCGCCGCGCCGGGGTCGATCTCGGCAAGCGTGACTATCTGGGCGGGCTCAACCTGCAATAAGCACTGCACGCCACAGTCGGCAAACAGATAGCAAAAGCCTGCCACCCGGCAGGCTTTTTTATATCGGGTGGCACTGGGCTGATGCGCAGAAGAGCTGCGCTCTAGAAGGGGCCGTTGTGCTCGCGCAGCTTGTCGGGCAGGCCGTCGTGATCCCCCAGCTCACGCTCGGGTACGTCATCCCAGTGCAGCTTGCCGAGGGTGATATTGCGCTCGGGGTGAACGGCGTAGTGGATGCGGTTGTCCTCCCGGTCGGTATCGCCAATGCAGAGCAGGCGGACAGTCTCTTCGGTGTTGTTGATAAAGGCATGGGCCAGCCCGTCACCAGCCTTGAAGCCCACCGAATCCCCCGGTTGCAGGCGATAGAGGATGCCATCGAGCCAGACATCCGGCGTCCCTTCCAGCACATGGACGAACTCGTCTTCAGTCTTCTCGGCATGGGGCCAGCTGGTGCGGTGGCCGGGCTCGACGATCTCGTGGTGAATGCCGATGCGGCTAAAGCCGAAGTGTTTGCCGAGGGCGCAGCCGCGAGAAAGGGGCTCCTGACTGCCGGAGTAGTAGCGCGGCGTCTGCTCTTGCAGCTCGCGCCAGTGTTTGATGCAGGGGTGGCGATTCATAGCGGTTCCTTTTCTATGAGGATGCGGTCACGGGAAGGGTCATCCTAACTGCCTGAATGCGGCGGAGAAAAGCAGAAATCGGCAGCCGATTTCACCCCTGACAGCGAAACGGCGGACTCGGCGACGGGTCGATCGCCTATCCCGCAAGGGCTGCGCAGCCATGCGACCGGCAGTTGCGCGGGCAAAAATAGAGACTAAAAGAGGGAGCCACAGGCTCCCTCTCTCGATCTGTCTGCACCCGTTTTCTGAGGCTCTTATTTCCCCAGATTGTCCGCCAGCTGTTTGGCGCGGCTGGCCGCCCACTGGTCGATCATCTTCTCCATCTCCTCGGCGGTGATAGGCGAATCCTTGTGGGTGGTGTCCGGACTTTCGCGGGCATCCATCACCCGCACCAGCAGCTTGCCACTCTGGGAGTCGAGCAGCTGGGCCATGCTGCCCACCTTGAGCAGGTAGGGCTCCTTGCCGATCACTTCGCGGGTGACATTGATGGCGATCTTGGCTGGCAGCAGGTCACGCAGCTTGGGGTCTGGGCGGGTCAGGTCGAAGTTGGTGACGGCGGCCTGGATCCGCATCACTTTCGGGCCGGGGGCGGTGGTAATCTTGACGCCCTGCTTGATCAGCTCGCTCTGGAACTTGTCGTGGTAATAGCGGCCAATCTGGTTCTGTTCGTTGGCGGTCAGCAGATACCACTGACCATTCTCCTGCCGGATAAACTGCAGCGGATCGAGCAGCACTTCATTGTATTGGCGCAGGTCAACGCCCGGCTCCTTGTAGACACGCTGATTGGGGTTGCTCTCGTTCTGCTGGAAGGCAGTCAGCGGGATCGCCTGCAAGCTGTGGGATACCTGATTCTTGACGGCGCAGCCACCCAGCAGGGCCGCAGCCACGGCAACCATCACGACCTTTTTCATATTTGCTCCTGCATTTTACTGTTTGTTTTTGCTGTGGATTTCACACCACATGGCTGGAGAACCCGTGCCGGATGCCGCCAATGTCACAGAGAAATAACCGATTCATCACCTTCCCACAAGCAACAGATCAGGATTGTTCAGCTCACATCCAAGTTGTCACAATTGAGGCACTTTTGTACAGGATCAGCCAGGGTATGAACGGCAGTCTGGCGAGGGTTCGGTTGTTTAATCCGGCTAAATGGGGCTGCGGTGGGCATTCTGTTTTTTAAACGATGCGAGCTAGCGGGCGACGTGAGTTGAACGGGGGAATGCCCTGGAACACGCGATGACCGATCATCAGCCATCTTGCGCACACTTGCCTGCCGCCGGAGAAGCGGCAGGCTCATTCATCAGTTATCGAGATCCCAGGGGCACTGCTTGACCAGCCCCTCTTTGCCGCTGGCAACGATCGCCTGCTGCACCATCCGTTTGTAGCGATTCTTGATATGGGCGGGCAACGCGGGCACCAGCAGCCGTTCGTCAAACTCCGGCAGCGGGCGATCTGGCAGCACCGCCTGCTCCTGCGGGCTGAGGGGCGGCCGGGAGGCAATATTGCTGGCCGAGATGGTTGGCGTGCCCACCAGCATCTGGCGTTGCAGCGGCGCGCTCAGCAGAAAATCCACCAGCAGGTAGGCAGCCTTAAGCCGTGCGGGATCATCCCCGACATGACGGGCGATGGAGATCGCATCGAGGGCATAGATGGCCCCCTCCTGCACCATGGCGATCCGCCACTGCTGCTCGTTCTGCTTGTTGCACTCCACCAGCTCCAGCCCCCAGGTGGTGGCAAAGGTCTGCTGGCGCAGATCCTCACAGCGGTTGGCCTGATTGAACCAGAAGCCGCGACTGGCTCGCAGCCGCTGCGAGAGCTGCTGCTCCACCTCTTGCTGCAAGGTCTTGTCGGCCAGCATCTCGCCGCTGGCAAACAGGGCGGGCGACTTGCCCAGCGAGAGCAGCACCGAAAAGAGCAGTGGCTCGAACTGGTCGCAGAACTCGGCAAACTGGCCCGGCGGCGAGCTGTTGGCGAGCACCTGCCAACTGGTTGGCGCTTGCGGCACCTGCTTGCTGTCATAGGCGAGGCTGAACATGGCGTAGGAGAAGGGCACCGAGTAGTTGCGCTCCCCCTGCTTGTCATACTCGGTGTTCTTGAGGGCGGGCTTCACCTCGGCGTAGTGCTGCAGGCGACTGAAATCGATAGGGAGCAGCAGCTTGAACAGCGGCTGGTGATGGGCCTTGTAGAAGTAGCTGGTCGGCAGCACCACATCGGCGCTGCGGGTACGCAGGGCTCGGTAGACGCTGTCGAAATCGGTCAGTAGCGGCTCGATCCGGCTGACCGTCGCCTCCACCCCATGGGCTTTGGCGTAGTCGGCAAACTGTTGTTCATAACCCGCTGGCAGATAGCCCCACTCCAGCAATTTGAGCTGAACCGGGGCCGCCAGCGCCGGGGTCATCCCCAGCAACCAGCAAAGAGGCAGTAGACGCATGGCCGGGTACTCCTGACAGGTAAACCTTGTTGGAGTATAGGCCCATGCGCCCATGCGCCGACTCGTCAGGCCACCAGCTCGGCTCCCATGCTCGCCAGAATGGAGAGGCTGACCACCGCAAACAGCACGCCGGTCACCAGATTGAGCGGTCGCTGCACCCGCAGCAGCAGGCGCTGGGCACGATCGGTGGAGAGACTCCACGCCAACAGCCCGAACCAGCAGAGGGAGATGATGAAGAGCTCGCCCACCAGCAGGCTGCGGGTCATTCCATCCACCTCTGGCGTCACCATGGCGGCCAGCAGACCAATAAAGAACACCAGCGCCTTGGGGTTGAGCAGATTGGTGGCAAGGCCAGTGCGCACGCCCCTGCCCCAGCCGCGCAGCTCGTTGGCGGCGCTGGCCATCAGGGTGCTGCTCTGCTGCCGAGCCGCCATCAGGGCGCCCCACCCCAACCAGCCCAGATAGAGGGCACCGCAGCACTTAATCACCATAAAAAGCAGCGGGTGGCTGGCGATCAGCATGCTGATCCCGGTCAGGCTAAGGGTGGCGTGTACCATGATCGCCAGCGAGATGCCCAGCGCCGCGCCAAGGGCGGTCGGCCGGTGCAGGCTGGTACGCAGGATCAGGGCGAAATCGGGGCCGGGGCTGGCCAGTGCAATCAGGTGCATCAGGCCGAGGGTAACGAACAGACTGGTCAGCATAACAACTCTCGCTTTAACGACGGAGAGCCAGCATGGCGGATCAGCGGGGGGCGCGGCTTGTAAAAGATTGCATCTGGGCACGAAATTCGGCGGGCGTCAGACCGAATGCCTGGCGAAAGCCGTGGTGGAAGTGACTCTGATCGAAGAAACCGACCGCCAGCGCCACCTCGCTCACCGCCATCCCGCTCGCCAGCAGCCGTTTGCCCTGCTCCAGCCGCAGCCGTTTCAGCCAGGCGTAGGGGGTCATGCCGCTGCGCTTCTTGAACTGGCGCAGGAAGGCGAAACGATCGAGCCCGAGCAGCCCCGCCAGCTCTTCCAGCGAGTGGGGCTCGTCGAGGGCGGCCATCAGGTAGTCGCGCAGGAATCGCAGTTGGGGATCGGCCAGCTGGTGTACCTCAGGGGCCAGATGCAGCAGCTCCCCCAGCAGGGCGAGCAGCTGGCTCTCGATCAGCAGGCCATCGGCCTTGGGATTGTCGAGATAGCCGTGCAGCTGGGCAAAGCCCTGATAGAGGTCTGGGCGGCTCTGCAATCCCTTGTCGAAGAAGGGTTCCGGCTGCTCCGGCAGCCAGAGCGCCAGCTGCTGGGGATCGATGGCGAAGACCCGTACCTCGTACCCTTCCGGCAGCAGGCTGAGGCCATCGTGCACCTCGTCCGGGTTGACGGTAGAGAGCACCCCGCGCACCAGATGGTGGCTGTTTCCCTTGTGGATAAACTTCTGGCCACCCCGCTGCACCAGCCCGATATGGTAGTCGAGATGGACATGGCGGCCGTAGCTGAACGCCCTGTGGTGGGAGTGTGACAGCTCGACCCCCGGCAGGTGCGGGGATTGCCAGTAGCGGATAAGGGAATCGGTGGTATTCATGGCTTATAGATACACCAGAAGCGGGCCTTGGGCTTGTAGATTATTGCACGCAACCCCCTCTCAACGCCCCCACAGCCGCGGGGTTGGTTCTACCAGCGAGGCGAGCGGCACCCGCTCCACCATCTGACGCATCTGTTGCACCAGCTCGGGATTGCCATCCCCCAGCGACTTGTTCAGCACGATATGCACCTGCAGCGGAGTGACCGGCAGGTAGATGAGGCGGGTCGCCGCAGGAAGTTTGGCGCGAAAATGGTTGGCGGAAATATCGTTGGAGAAGAGCGCGGCATCGATCCGCCCACGCAGCAACTTCTGCATGTTGCCATGCTCCCAGCTGAGCTGGGAGAGGGTGTCGATATGGATCTGCGGATGCTGCAACAGCGGCGGCACGATCGCCTGACTCGACCAGCCGATGGTGGTGCCGAAGAGATCTTCTTGCCGTTCGACCGAGTGAAGTCGCGATGGCACCAGTACCACCAGCACCGGCCGCAGCAGCAACAGGTGAGGGTCTATATAGCGAAAGTGACGAGCACGCTCGGGACTGTAGCTCAGCAACGGGGTCAGATCGCACTCGCCGCTCTCGAGGTTGCTGAGCAGCCGCGCCACATTGAGCCCCTGCCACTCGATGGTGCGCCCGATCGCGGGTTCGATATGACGGCGAAAGTAGTCGATCACCGGCCCGGAGACCTTGCCCTGCTGATCGATGGTGACCAGCGGCGCCAGCTGGAAGACACATCCCCGCAGTGGCGCGTTGATCGCCACGGTTTGGCTGATGGTCATAAATGGGAGAAGAAGTGCCGATAGCAGTAATACCAAACGCATACCCGAACGAGAGATGCCCATAGGTGCCGACCCGATGCCCTGATAGCCATCAGCATGGCACAAGGCAAATGAGCGGGCTATCCGCTCCTGCCGCGCTTCGACCTCTTGTGCCCCCTACTCCCATGACCAATGGGCCCCCGTTTTATTGCGGTGAAAATCAATAATCCCGCTGCTTTGATGGATTTTGGTCTCTTGAGATATAGTGCGGCCCCATTCATCAAACCGGCGGATGAGCGCCCCGCCGGACAGGTAGATTCATGAGACTGTTTTTGCTGTTGTTGTCGCTGTTTGCTACGACTGTAAGTTCTGATGAAAAGCCGCGCCTGCCCTATTACGACTGGGGTCGCTGCCCGTTTGAAGGTTGCACCTATAAGACATGGACCACCAAGCAAGAGGTGATCGTCAGAACCGAGCCATCCCTGACGGCCAAAGCGCTGTTCCGGCTACCCCGCGGCCAGCAGGTGGAAGGGCTGACCGGGGTCGTCATTACCGAACAACCGGGGATCGTCGAAATACTCAGATCGGTCAAGCTGGGCTACAACGAGGAGGGAAAAGGGCCGCTGTTGAATATGAAGGCAGGGGAAACGCTTTATATCCTCGGCGGACTGGGCGAAGGCAATAGCCTGTTCTGGTACAAGGGCAAAACCTACATTCTCGATTATGACTATGCGCGCAAAGAGATCAGATACGGCCGGTCACCGCAGAACCAGTGGTGGGTAAAAATTCGGGACAAGCAAGGGCGTGAGGGTTGGGTTGCCGAAGCCAAAAACTTCGCCCATATGGACCGTTTCGAATAGTGACAGCCAGCCCCCCCGAGATCGGGGAGCTGGCCGTGGATGACTCACCGCTTGGGTTGCAGCTTCATCTCTTGCAGATACTCCAGCACCTGGGTTTTGTAGTCCGCCTGATAGGAGAACTTGGTGCTGTCGCACGCCGCGATCAGGTTCACCGCGGTGCAGAACAGGGTTGCCGCCAGCAGCCCCTTGCCAACCCACTGCGGATAACGACGACTCCAGCGCACCAACAAAAGCAGGATCGGGAACAGGGCGTAGGGGAAGATCAGCATCAGGTGCCAGTAGTTGAAGATGATGGGCGAGAGCGCCGCACTCACCAGCACCGCCAGCACCGCCGCCAGCGCATAGAGGCCGAGCCAGCTCTCGCCATCCACCTCAGCCCGATCACTGCGCAGCAGACGCGGCTTGAGTTCACGCCACAGCTGCCAGTTGGCCTTGGCCGCCAGCAATACGGTCGCCGAGCCGACCCCGTAAATCACCACCCGCCACAGCCAGACTGCCGCCATCTGCAGGTATTCGTGCCCCGCCAGCCAGATGAACTGGGTGTCATTGACCAGTTTGCTGGCAAACAGCCAGGAGCCGTAACGCAGCCAGTAGAGCACTGATTTCAGCACCGGATAGACATGCACCAGCCCCCAGCCGATATAGCGCTGACGCGCCTCGGGATCGACGTTTTGGGTGATGTGGCTGTTGCTCATCACTTCCATGGAGTAGGGGATCAGGGAAGCACCGATCAGCAGGGTAGCCACCGCCACCCCGCTCCAGCTCACCTTGAGAATGCGGCGCCAGAACAGATAGGTGGACATTACCGCCAGCAGCGGCCAGGAGTAGTGCAGCTGCATCGCCATGCCGATGGCCAGCAGGTGAACAATCATGTGCCAGAAGGAGGCCCGCTCGCGCATATGCCAGGCAGACCAGCAGTGCATGGCCGAGAAGAGGAACAGATAAGAGGGGTTGTAGAGCAGACTCTCGTACTGGAACCAGGGGTTGAGCCAGCAGAGCACCAGAAACAGCAGACGTACCCTGTCATCAAACACCTGACGGATCACTGCATCAAACAGCAGGAATCCGACCAACCGCATCGCCAGCAGCAACACCATGGGGGCATAGGGAGAATCCCACAGCAGCAGCGGCCCGCCAATCAGCCAGGCCGACAAGCTCCCCGGCACATTGCCCACCGCACTCGCCGCATTGCCATAGCTGAGCCAGACCCCCTCATAAGCCCCAAGGTAACCCTTGTAGAGCATCTGGGTCTGATCGCCCAAAATATACTGAGAATTAAAATAATAAAACGACAATAAAATCCCGAGGAGCCCCCCTGCCCCGAGCAATAACGTTCTATAATTATTATTCATGTATAACACCATTTAATGTGGAACAGAAACTCCGTCCATCTACAACAATGAAAACTTCATTTCTTTTCCCAAAAGAATTTACTAGCTCGTGAGGGTGCTGTTTGTCCTCTCTCCGAAGAAAGAGCGCTTTTTTTAATTTCTTCTTTATCGCTTTTAAAAAGCGGTCCTTATGTCTTAAATCATGCATTGCATCTAGGGCAATCACTTTCATTTTATGCAGCCGTTCGCTGGAGCACTCTGAATAAATTGAAAATCCACCTAAAAAAACCTTTCGCATTATATCCAGATCCTCACCAGATATATATCGACAATGTTCGTAACTATTCACAATCCTATTTTTATATCCTTTTTTATGTATTGCATATAAAAGTATTTTTTCTGGATAAAAACCTGATGCCTCCATAGCCTTGGCAATAGCCCAGGCACTGGCCACATGATCAGAGTGAGTATCAATGAATGGGTTTGGAACAATAACAACTGTAGGCTTTAACTTATTCATGAGAAGAGATAAGTCACCCACCAATGACACCCGATCATCAAAATCATATTTAACAAGGTTATCATTTGTGTATCGATATTCACTAATTGGAGGCAGACTTTTTTTTATACTCAGTTCAATCTTTCCATCCTGATACCCTAAAGATAGAATCTGTGACGAGGCTATTCCAGCAAGAGCTGGAATATGAAGCCCATTCCAAAGCCTTATCATTCCTTTTAGTGAAACCGCCTCAGTCAAATCATCACTAAGTCCATCAATGTACTGTGATTTTAGCCTCATTAAATATTCGCCGGCAGTTACATTTACAATGTAAGTAGTATTGTTTCGCTTGGCATAATATAAGAAAGAAGATAATTCAGCATCATCTGGATGAGGAGATATAACAATTGACCTTTCATCACATCCAATGTCAGACTGCACAAATAAAGAGCACCTATTATTTATTTTAAGCCCTGACACTTCAATTTTTTTTAGATCACACAATGGCCTATTAACAGGTATTGCTGCGTACTTTTCATTTTTACATAAACTAAATACCTCTCTTTCATTTTCATAGCAAAGAGATATTCTAGATTGAGAAAAAAAAGAATGTTCAATTACATTAAAAATGATAACGAATGAACTACCATTATTAATAATATTTACAGAACTAGAATCCAATATATA
>OLFS01000399.1_pt1 | contig 42314 bp, 36 predicted proteins | sample 1605491 | NCBI WGS metagenome assembly OLFS01 (sample SAMEA3888921, study PRJEB22519) | human gut metagenome | biome: human gut; feature: human-associated habitat; material: faeces | place: Denmark | collected 2011 | reverse complement strand
ATCGGGTTCTCCATTTATTGGGGGGAAAGGTGTAAACCATATTCAGGACGGGACAATGCTGACAAAAAGGCCTTACTCGTGAGGCCTTTTTCATCTTTCTGATGATTCTTTCTTTGGCTGAGAGGGCGAGATTGCTAGAATCGCCTATTCATCGCTCCGAGTGGAACGCTTAACCCCGTGATTTCAGGTTTATCTATGCATTCATCGGCCCATTATCGACAACTGCTGGCGCGCCTGCCCCAGATCGCCGTCGCAGCGGATCAGTTTGAAGTGCTCTACAGCGCCCAGGATTTCAAACGCCGCATTCTTGCGCTTATCGCCAGTGCCACCCGGCGCATCTATCTGGTCGCGCTCTATCTGCAGGATGACGAAGCTGGCCGGGAGATCCTCTCCGCCCTCTACGCCGCCAAGCAGCGCAATCCGGCCCTCGACATCAAGCTGTTCGTCGACTTCCACCGTGCCCAGCGCGGCCTGATCGGCAAAGGCAAGCAGGGCGGCAACCACCTGATGTATCAGGCCATGGCTGCCGAACACGAGCACCGGATCGAAATCTACGGCGTGCCGGTCAAGGGACGCGAGCTGCTCGGCGTGCTCCACCTCAAGGGCTTCATCTTCGATGATGTGGTGCTCTACTCCGGCGCCAGCCTCAACGACATCTACCTGCATCAGCAGGATCGCTACCGCTTCGATCGCTATCACCAGATCACCAGCCCGGAGCTGGCCCGCAGCATGGTCAACTATGTGGATGACCTGTTCGTGAAGAGCGACGCGGTGCAGCGACTGGATCACAGCGATATCCCCAGCGCCAAACAGCTGAAGGGGCCGATCCGCCGCTTCAAGCAGAACCTGCGCCAGAGCCAGTACCGCTTCAGCACCATGCCAGTCAATACTCAGGAAGTGGCCGTCACCCCCATGGTGGGTCTGGGCAAGCGCAACAATCAGCTCAACCTGATGATCCGCAATCTGGTACGCGCCACCGAGCGGGAGATCTTCATCTGCACCCCTTACTTCAACCCCCCCAAAGAGTTGAGCAAGGATATCGAGGATCTGCTGCAGCGCGGTTGCAAAGTCACCATCGTAGTGGGCGACAAGACCGCCAACGATTTCTTCATTCCGCCGGAAGAGAAGTTCTCCACCATCGGTGGCCTGCCCTATCTCTACGAGACCAACCTGCGCAAGTTTGCCGAGCGCAACCAGCGCCACATCGACGACGGTCGCCTCAACCTGATGCTCTGGTGTTGCGAGCGCAACTCCTACCATCTCAAGGGGATCTTCGTGGATGACGAGTGGGCCCTGCTCACCGGCAACAACCTCAACCCCCGCGCCTGGGCGCTGGATCTGGAGAATGGCCTGCTGGTACACGATCGTCGCCACCTGCTGCGTCCCCAGTTCAACGCGGAGCGGGAGAACATCCTGACTAACACCAAGCGGATCAGTCACTTCGATCAGGTGGAGCAGATCCAGGACTACCCGGAACAGGTGCGCAAGCTGCTGGGACGGATCCACCGGGTCAAGGCCCATCTGCTGCTCAAACGCATCATCTGACCCTGAGCGCCATGCGCCCGCACCTTGCCTGTTGGCAGCCGCACAAAGGCCTCCCGTTTTCGGCAGGCCTTTGTTATATCCGCCGTTTCCCCCGCCTTGACGGCCCAGCCAGCAGCAACTCGGCTTGCATCGGCCCCTCAACAACCCCTATCATCTGGACATATTTACAGTGTTTTCGGGCATCTAATTGATGAAATTGGATAAAATTCCTCTCGATAGCCTCAAGGGTGTCGGCAGCAAGATGCTGGAGAAGCTCGAGCGGCTGGGACTGGCCACGGTACAGGACCTGCTGTTCCACCTTCCCCTGCGCTACGAGGACCGCACCCAGGTGTGGCCCATCGGCGATCTGCCGCCCGGCCTGCACGGCGCCGTCGAGGGCGAAATCCAGGACACTCAGCTGGTGATGGGGCGCCGCCGCATGATGGTCTGTCGCATCAGCGACGGTACCGGCACCCTCACCTTGCGCTTTTTCAACTTCACCGCCGCCCAGAAAAACAGTCTGGCGGTGGGCCGCCTGATCCGCTGCTTTGGCGAGGTGCGCCCCGGCAAATACGGGCTGGAGATGGCTCACCCCGAGTACAAGCTGCTCGGCGAGGAGCAAGCAGGCCAGACCGAAGAGGCGCTCACCCCCGTCTACCCGACTACCGAAGGGCTGCGCCAGCTCACCCTGCGCAACCTCACCGATCAGGCGCTGGCCCAGCTCGACCTCTATGGCGTGGAGGAGCTGCTGCCCGCCGGCCTCTATCCCCACCAGATTGAGCTGGCCGCCGCCCTGAAATTGCTGCATCGCCCGCCCCCCTCGGTAGCGCTGCCGCTGCTGGAAAGCGGCCAGCATCCGGCCCAGCAGCGGCTGGTACTGGAGGAGCTGCTGGCTCACAACCTCTCGGTACTCAAGGTGCGTGCTCAGGCACAAACCCAGCTGGCCCGCGCCCTCAAACCGGCGCCCGAGCTGGTCGAACAGCTGCTCGGCGCCCTGCCGTTCAAGCCCACCGGTGCCCAGAGCCGGGTAGTGGCCGAGATAAGTAAGGATCTGCAACAGAGCCACCCCATGATGCGGCTGGTGCAGGGGGATGTGGGCTCCGGCAAGACCCTGGTCGCAGCGCTGGCGGCCCTGCAGGCCATCGGCAACGGCTGTCAGGTAGGCTTGATGGCGCCGACCGAGCTGCTGGCGGAACAACACGCCATCAATTTCGCCAAATGGCTGGAGCCGCTCGGCATCGGAGTCGGCTGGCTGGCGGGCAAGCAGAAAGGCAAGGCGCGGGAAGAGTCGCTGGCCGCCATCGCCGATGGCAGCGTCAAAATGGTGGTGGGCACCCACGCCATCTTTCAGGAGCAGGTAGTGTTCCAGCGCCTCGCCTTGGTCATCATCGATGAACAGCACAGATTCGGGGTGCATCAGCGCCTCGCCCTGCGCGAGAAAGGGGAGCGGGAAGGGGTGCATCCCCATCAACTCATCATGACCGCCACCCCCATCCCCCGCACCCTGGCGATGACCGCCTATGCCGACCTCGACACCTCGATCATCGACGAACTGCCGCCGGGCCGTACCCCTATCACCACGGTGGCGCTGCCCGACAGCCGTCGCGGCGACGTGATCGAGCGGGTCAAGCTCGCCTGCACCGAGGGCAAGCAGGCCTACTGGGTCTGCACCCTGATCGAGGAGTCGGAGGTGCTGGAGTGCCAGGCCGCCGAGGATACCGCCGCCGAGCTGCAGAACCTGCTGCCCGGTCTGCATATCGGGCTGGTGCACGGCCGGATGCGTCCGGTCGAGAAACAGCGGGTGATGGAGGAGTTCAAGGCGGGCATACTGCAACTGCTGGTCGCCACCACCGTCATCGAGGTGGGGGTGGATGTGCCCAACGCCAGCCTGATGATCATCGAGAACCCGGAACGACTGGGGCTGGCCCAGCTGCACCAGCTGCGCGGCCGGGTTGGCCGGGGTGCGGTGGCCTCTCACTGCGTGCTGCTCTATCATGCCCCCTTGTCCAAGACGGCCCAGAGCCGACTCGGGGTGCTGCGGGAGACCAACGACGGCTTCCTCATCGCCCAGCGCGATCTGGAACTGCGCGGCCCGGGGGAACTGCTCGGCACTCGCCAGACCGGTCTGGCCGATCTCAAGATCGCCGATCTGGTACGGGATCAGCCGCTTATTCCGCAGGTGCAAAAAATGGCGCGCTTCCTCATGGATAGGCATCCTAGTCATGTCGAACCCTTGATTCGCCGTTGGCTCGGTCTGCGAGACCACTACTCAAACGCCTGACAACACATCCCAAAACAGGAGGAAAGCAACCATGAATTCCTGGCTACGCGGCCTGCTCTACACCTTCGCCTTCCTGCTGCTGTTTGTCTGGGTTGCCCTCGGCCTGTTCGACGCCGAGCGCGCCAAAGGCCCCATCGCCAGCTGGATCAGCCAGCAGACAGGTGTGCCGGTCACCATAGGGCGGCTGGTATTCAACCCGCTGCACCCCTACACCCTGCTGGCAGAGCAGGTACGCTACGGCGATGCAGTCTCCCTCGACAAGATCTATCTGGAGATCGAGAGCATCGACTGGCTGAGCCGCGACGTGCGGATCGCCCACCTAGATCTGATCCGTCCCGCCATCAAGCTGCCGCTGCCCAACCAGCTGCCGAGCCTGCCGGTGCACTCCCTCACCATCAGCGACAGCACCATAGACCGGCTCAGTCTGGAGAGCCCCGAGCTGACCCTGCGCGGCCTCAATGCCACCCTGAGCGACTGGGAGCTGATCGACCCGAAACGGCAGCCACAGGCCAACCTGAGCCTCAATATCGGCCAGCTGGAGACTCCGCAGTTCACCTTCGCCCGTCTCAACCTGCAAGGACGGCTGGAAGGAGAAGTGCTGCGCACCGACAAGCTGGTGACCAACCTGTTTGACGGTCTGCTGGAGACCGGCATGGTGCTGGACTGGCCCGCTCGAACCTTGCAACTGCACGATCTCAAGGCGCGCGGCATGCGGGTGGAGCTGGGTGATCTGGCACAGCAAGGCTTCCCGCAGCGCTTCCCGTTGCAAAGCGTGTCGCTGGATCGCGGTCAGTTGGACGGCGTCAGCCTCAACGACATCAATCAGGAGCTCTCCTTCAACAACTTCAGCGGCCAGCTCACCGCCTTCAACTGGCAGGCGGGCAGCCAGCCCACCGGCTATCTGAGCGGCACCCTGGGCGACATGGGCCGTGGCCTGTTCCAGCTGGAGGAGATCAAGGGCAAGCTCGCCTTCTCGCCCCAACAGATCGACGGCGAACTACAGGGCAAGGCCTATGAAGGGGAGTTCAATGTCGAGCTCTCCCTCGATAGCCAGCAGCAGAAGCTGACCCTGAAAGACGTGGCGCTGAGCGGCATGGACATCAGCCTGCCACAGGGGTGGTGGCAGGATTGGCAGAGCTGGCGCCCGCAGCAGGTCGATATCCGCAAGCTGGCGTTCGACAAGCTCAAGGTGCTCTCCTTCGACGATACCCTGCCCCTGTCGCTGACCGGCTGGCAGCTCTATCTGAGCGATCTCGCCCTGCGCGATAACCAACCCGGCCCGCTGCTCGGCCGTGCCCGTATCGAGAGCAAGTGGTTCGAGCTGGTGTGGGATGGCCTCAGCGCCCGCAACGGCGAGCTGGATGGGGAGCTGACCCCCAGCTCGTGGCAGTTGGGCAAACTCACCAGCTCGCTGCCGGATGAGGGCACCCTCAGCCTGAGTGGCCAGTGGGGCCGCGAACCGGGCCAGAGCAGTCGCCTCCAACTGCAGGCGACCAAGCTGGATCTGCAGCAGTGGGGCAAGATATTTCACTCCCCTGTCTCGTTCGCCGGCAAGGCGGACGTGAGCGCCGACCTGCAAGCCGAACAGGGCAAAACGGCGGGCGAGTGGCGCCAGACCCTGCAAGGCAGCTTTGCCCTCGATGCCGACGAGCCGTTCTGGGACAAGGTGAAGATAGACCCGCTGCTGGATGAGTGGTTCAAGGGCGCGACCCCGCCCACCCTGACGCCGGATCAGCTGTGGCAGGCGATGCAGGAGGGGGACACCCCCTTCTACCGCATCAAGCTGCAGGGCAAGATCGACAAGGGGCAACTGCAGATCGAGCAGGCTGGCGCCTCCACCATCACCCATCTGCTGGCGCTGCAAGGGGGGATCGATCTGGTCAACGAACAGTGGCAGCTCGATCTGGGGATCCTCAACGGCAACCGCTGCGCCGAGCTGCTCGGCCAGTGGCGCGGGCCGCTGACGGAACCCACACTGGCCTGGAGCTTCCCGCAGAAACAAGACGCCTGCGGCTGGGAAGTGGGAGTACGCTATCCGCCGCAAGGCAACAGCGCCCCGCTCTGGCGACCGGCTCCCGCAACGAAAGCCCAAAACCAGGCCCAAGTGCAGACCCAAAACGGGCAGACAAGCGACAGCCAGCAAGGGTAAAAACAGACAAGGCCTCATGATGAGGCCTTGTTGTTTGATGGGGAAACGACGCGGTTACTGGCCCGGACGGCGGGGCGGCTGCACCACGTAGTGACCGCAGAACTCCGCCGCCAGCTTGCTGCCGCTGAACAGCTGGATCTTGAGGCTGAAGGTGGCAGGCTCACCCCGTTTGAGCGGCTGCAGCACGGCGGGCATACCCTCGCGGGCCACTCGCGCCTCCGGCTCCTCATCAACAGGGCCATGATATTTGATGGTGCTCTCGGCCAGCACCGGCTCGCCCACCAGCCCCTCCTCTTTAAGCTGCAGCCAGATCAGCCCCCAGCCCGCCAGCACGCACTGGCTGTAGACACTGCCGGCGAACATGCTGCCATGCACGTTGAAGTTGGCCGCCAGATTGGCCTTGAGGTGGAAAGTCTGGCCATCGTAGTGGCTGATGTGCATCCCCATCTTCTCGCTGATGGGCACCCCGCGTGACCAGCGGGTGGTGAGATCCTGACACCACTCCGGCCGGTACTGGATGGTCTGCAACGGGCTCAGGGATTTGATCATCTGGCGATGGGGAATGCGACCAAATGAGACGGGGCCGCCCCCCACTTCGAGAAAGCCGCACTTGCGATAGAACTCCACCGCTTCCTGACGGGCGTTCATCACCAGCCGTTTCACCTTCTCGCTGCGGGCCAGCTCTTCGAGGTCCTCCACCATTTTGGCGCCCAGCCCCTGACCGCGATATTCGGGCCGCAGCGCCATAAAGCGGATCTGCGCCTCGTCGCCGCCGATAAAGAGGCGGCCCACAGCGATGGGAGTGCCATCGGGTGCCAGCATCAACCGGTGAATGGCGACGGTGTCGTACTCGTCCCGCTCGGAACCGACGGGCAGATTGAAGGGCTTACGCAGAAGTTCCCAGCGCAACTGGTAGTAGGCATCCAGCTCGGCGACTGTCTGAGGGGTGACTACCCGGTACATAGTTTCATCCTTGAGTTACACTGGTCGGAAACCATCTTGCCGTGCAAATTCATGGACTTCAATCTGCAAGCGTACCAAGCCGATCACTTGTTGCACCTCAGCGTCAAACCCCAGCGCCGCCTCACCGTGCAGGAAAACAACCAGCACCGCTGGCTGGAGATAGACGGCGTGGTGCAATCCGCCATGTCGCTCGCCGACCCCGCGACCCTCTGTCTGCCCCATCAGCGGGTCATCGCCTGCCTGCTGCCGGAGCGGGCTGAGCAGATCCTCGAACTGGGGCTGGGTGGCGGCGATCTCACTCGCCATCTCTGCAAACGCTGGCCCGATGCCCGCCACGAGTGCGTCGACCTCGACGAAGAGGTGCTGACCGTTTATCAGCAGTTTTTCCAGCATCAGGAGAGCGATGAACGCGCCGCGCCGGCACTCCATCAGGCTGATGCCCTCACCTTTTTGGAGCAGAGCGAACAGCAGTACGATCTCATCCTGCTCGATCTCTTCAGTCAGGATGGCAACCCGCTGCTGCTGTTTCAGGAGCGGCTCTACCGGACGCTGGCTCCCCGCCTCTGCGGCACCCTGGTGATCAACCTGCTGCCGCGTACCGCACTGGAGCTAACCCACGCCCTGACACTGATCGAACAGTGGATTGGCCCAGCCACCCCCTATCCGGTTGTGGGGCTTATCAACGTGATCGTCCACGTCACACCGCGGGACGAAACATCCTCAGACCTGTAGCCAGAAAGTCGTCGGCCCCTCGTTGACCAGCGCCACCTTCATGTCGGCGGCAAAACGGCCGGTTTCGGTCGGAATGCCGCTGGCTGAAGCCTTGGCCACGAAGTAGTCATAGAGCCGCTCGGCCTCGCTCGGGTGAGCACCGCAGGAGAAGCTGGGACGCATCCCTCGCTTGGTATCCGCCGCCAGCGTGAATTGGGAGACAACCAGCAGACTGCCGCCGATCTGGCTGACATTCAGGTTCATCTTGCCCTCCTGATCCGGAAAGATGCGATAACCACTGACCCGATGCAGCAACTTGTCGGCCTTAGCCTCGTCATCCCCCTGCTCTACCCCGAGCAGTACCAGCAATCCCTGACCGATGGCGCCGGTCACCTCCCCCTCGACAGTCACGCTGGCCTCGCTGACCCGCTGAATCAATGCAATCACATCCCTCTCCTTTGAAAACAGAACGACCGCCCCCTTGCAGGGGCGGTCGTCGATGCTACCAATAAACCGGTGGCCAAGGCGATGGCTTAGCCAAGCTCCTCACTCGCCGGTTTCTCGTATTCGCCGAGGCAGGCTGTTGTCTCCGCACCGAGCAGCACCACCAGCCAGCTCAAATAGACCCAGACAAACAGGATCGGGATGGTGGCCAGCGCGCCGTAGATGGCCTGATAGGAGGGGAAGTTGGTGATGTAGATGGCAAAGCCGCGCTTGGCCAGCTCGAACAGGGTCGCCGCTACCAGCGCACCGATAAAGGCGTGGATCAGCCGCACCTTGCAGTTCGGCACCACGGTATAGACCAGCAGGAAGGTGAGCACCGAGAAGAGGAACGGCAAGCCGCGCAACAGCAGATAGCCGATGCCGAACAGGCTCTCGGCGCCAAACAGCCGCAGCGAGAAGATGTAGGAGGAGATGGCGATACTGGCCCCGATAAGCACGGGCCCCAGGGTCAGGATCATCCAGTACATGGCAAACGCCTGCGCCAGCGGGCGGCCCTGGGTCGAACGCCAGATGTAGTTGAGGTTCTTGTCGATGGCGGAGATCAGCATCAACGCCACCACCACCAGCGCCCCTATCCCCACTGCCGTGGTGTTGGTGGCATTGGCGACGAAGCCGTCGATGTACTCCTTGAGCATGTCGCCCGCGGTCGGCACGAAGTTGTGGTAGACGAACTGCTCCATCGCCTGCTTGAGGCTCTGGAACACCGGGAAGGCGGACATCATGCCAAAGACCACGGCGATCATCGGCACCAGCGAAAGCAGGGTGACATAGGCCAGATAACCGGCGGTAACCGTCAATCTGTCCTGCTGGAAACGGCCCCAGACAAACTGGGCAAAGTGGCGACCATCATGGCGCAAGAAGGAGAGGGCGTGGGCCAAACGGCCGCTGACAGGCTGCTGCATCTTGATTCTCGTTAGCGTCATAGTGGCAATATTGTGTCAGAGGAGAGCGCTGTTTGACCACCTTTGCACCCGATTTGCCTCCATCTGCCCCAACCTGTTACCCGGCTGGCGTCTCTGGCTGTCGCCAGAAGCAGAAATAAAAACGGCCCAGATAAAGGGGCCGTTTGCAATGCCGGATTACAGCATGTAGTCCGCGGGCAGCTCGATGCGGGCAACGCCGGAGGCCACCGCCGCCAGCGCCACGGCGCGGGCAACCCGTGGCAGCAGACGGGCATCCATCGGCTTGGGAATGACGTAATCCTTGCCGAAGGCGAGCTCGCTGACCCCGGCGGCGGTCAGCACCTCGGCCGGCACCGGCTCCTTGGCCAGCGCGCGGATCGCCTCGACCGCAGCAATCTTCATGGCATCGTTGATGCGGCTGGCGCGGGCGTCGAGGGCACCGCGGAAGATGAAGGGGAAGCAGAGCACGTTGTTGATCTGGTTCGGGTAGTCGGAGCGGCCGGTGCCCATGATAAGGTCGCTGCGCACCGCGTGGGCCAGCGCAGGCTTGATCTCCGGATCCGGGTTGGAGCAGGCGAAGATCACCGGGTTGGGCGCCATCAGGGCGACCGCTTCGGCGGGCAACACGTCGGGGCCGGAGACACCGACAAACACATCCGCCCCTTCGATGACATCCATCAGGGTGCGCAGCGGGGTCTCGTTGGCGAAGCGCTGCTTGTACTTGTTGAGATCGCTGCGGCCGGTGTGAATCACCCCCTGACGATCCAGCATGAAGATGTTGTGCGCCCTGGCGCCACACTTGATCAGCAGATCCATGCAGGCGGTGGCGGCAGCCCCCGCCCCCATGCAGACGATGCGGCTGTCACTGATCTGCTTGCCCTGCACTTCCAGTGCGTTGAGCAGGCCGGCGGCGGTGACGATGGCGGTGCCGTGCTGGTCATCGTGGAACACCGGAATGTCGCAGCGCGCGATCAGCGCCTCTTCAATCTCGAAACACTCAGGCGCCTTGATATCTTCCAGATTGATGCCACCGAAGGTATCGGCGATGGCCGCTACCGTGTCGATGAACTGCTGGCTGGTCTCGTGCTTCACCTCGATGTCGATGGCGTCGATGCCGGCAAAGCGCTTGAACAGCAGGGCCTTGCCCTCCATCACAGGCTTGGAGGCCAGCGGCCCCAGATTGCCCAGACCCAGAATGGCGGTGCCGTTGGAGATGACGGCCACCAGATTGCCCTTGCCGGTATAGCGATAGGCATCGGCCGGGTTGGCAGCGATCTCGCGCACCGGCTCGGCAACACCCGGGCTGTAGGCCAGCGCCAGATCGCGGGCGGTTTCGGCAGGTTTGGTCAGGGCGATGGCAATTTTGCCCGGTACGGGCTGGGCGTGGTAATCGAGTGCTTCTTGACGCAGATCGGACATGGGGGACCCCGATGTGGTTGGTGCAAATGAGGTGCCGACAGGGGGCACACAGAAGGGCGGGGATCATAAAAGAAAGCGGTGGGCATGCCCAGCAGATCATGCTGCCGTCAGCCAGATCATACCAGTTATTTCAGCACCTTACCCCACCCACACCTACCACTTTAGTTATAGATCCTGCTGCGTGGGGTAAAAATGGCGCAAAAAGGGCGGCAAGTTGGCCTTGCCGCCCTTTCTGTCAGAGCTGTAGACCTGACTCAGTTGCCCAGATAGACCGGCAACAGATTTGCCATCGACAGGAAGTGGAACAGCGCGGTCGCCAATCCGAACAGGATCAGCAACCAGGCCATCAGCTTGCCGCCGGGGGTGACAAAATGGGGTGTCACTTCGCCCCGCTCGGCCCGCGCCCGGGTGCGCAGCACCAGCAATGCCGGGATGATGCAGGTCCAGATGGTGGCGGCGGCACCGGCATAGCCGATGGCCAGCAGGAAGCCAAACGGGAAGAGCAGGGAGAGCACCAGCGGCGGCAGGAAGGTGACCGCCCAGGTCTTGCAGCGACCGGCGCGGCTGTTGTCGAACTTGAACAGATCAGCCAGATAGTCGAACACCCCGAGCCCTACCCCGATAAAGGAGGAGAGGATGGCCGCCATGGAGAAGCCGTTGATTGCGCTGGCCACCTTCTCCGATTCGATCACCCCTGAAAGCGCGGAGAGCAGCACGCTCACGTCCCCTCCCTTGGCAATCACGGGGGCAAAATCCTGACGGGGCAGGTTGCCGAAGATCCCCAGCAGCCAGAGCACGTAGAGCGCCAGCGCGATCAGGGTTCCCCCCAGAATGGCCCATCTGGCCTGCTGCTCGTTCTGGTAGTAGGCACGCAGAGATGCCACCGAGTGGTGATAGCCGAACGAGGTGAGCGCCACTGGCAGCATCGCCATGGCATAGGGGGCGTAGCGACTCTCGCTGTCCGCCAGATCGAGCAGGGTCGGCAGCTTGATACTGCCGAGCAGACCGGCCACACCGAGGGCGAAGCTGAGGATCATGAAGGCGATCAGCACCACCGAAATACGGTCAACGGCGCGGGTCGAGTGCCACACCACAGCAGAGAAGAGCGCCACAAACAGCACGGATGCAAGCTTGCTGTCGATCCCCAGTATCCCCTGCAGGATGGCACCGGAGGAGGTGATATAGGCGTAGAGCAGAATGCCGCCAACAAAGTAGACCGAGAGGTTGTTGAGGAGATTGAGCTTCTCCCCCAGCAGCTCGCGAGTCACGGTATTGAAGGAGACCCGCATATCGTGGTGCTGGAAGGATTCCAGCAGCATCCAGCCGGAGAGGGTCATCATCACCATGGTGACGGTCAGCGCCAGCACCGACCAGAGGGTCCAGGCCCCCGCCCCCGAACTCGGCAGACCGAGCATGCCGGCTCCCACGCAGACGCTGGCAATGATGCAGGCGCCCCCCAAAATTGACGGTTTTTTCTTCATAATCCCTTCTTTTTCTGACTGATTATCTATCCGCGGTAAACAAGACCGCGGCATGATGCCAGCCTTTGCCATGAGACGCCTACCACTATCTGCCATAACCGGGCATGGCCGCCGCATAAAAAGTGCCCCGAACGGGGCACTCTATCAGCGGGGATGGTGTGAATAGGGGTTAATCCATCACCGGGATACCTGCCCTCGCCTCAGCCTGACGGGCGATGGCCTCGGTCATCCCCTGAAAGATAAAGAGGTGGAACGGCAGCATGGCAAGCCAGTAGGCCAGCCCCCAGGCGCCCTGCGGGTGCCAGTGAGCGGTGACCCGGATGCGGGTCAACCCGGACTCCTCCGGCAGGATGTTGAACTCCAGCCGCCCGACGCCCGGGGCCTTCATGTTGAACAAGAGATCGAGCCTGCGCCCCTCATCCACCCCGAGGATCTGCCAGGAGTCGAGCATGTCACCCTTCACGAAGCGATCGGGATTGGTGCGGCCACGGGTGCGGGCCGGGCCGCCGATCAGATGATCCATCCATTCGCGCACCACCCACAGCTCGTTCATGTAGAAGTAGCGCTGCTCACCCCCCAACTGCTGCAACACCTGCCACACCACCTCGGGCGAGGCGAGGCAGATGGCCTCGCCGCTGGCGGTACGGTCATAGAAACCATATTCGGGATGGCGCCAGCGCAGGCCGAGCGGCGTCTCCTGCCCCTGCTGCTCGGCACCCAGCTTCTGCTCCAGCGCCAGACTCTCCGCCAGCGCTTCGTCGAAGCTGAGCAGGGTCTGGGGCAGCAGGGCACGCAGCGGGCCGTCATCGGCCGGAATATCGTGCTTGAGACCACCCACCAGCGCCTTGGCCACCGACTGCGGCACAGAGGTGACAAACTGCAGCCACCAGGCGGAGAGGCGCGGACTCAGAAACGGGATGGGAATGATGGGGCAGCGCTTGCCGATATGGGCGGCGAACTTCTGCAACTGCTGTTGATAGCTGAGCAGCTCGGGGCCGACCGCGTTGAAGATGCGGCCATCCACCTCGTCGGCTTCCACCAGCCCGCCCAGATAGTGCAGCAGGTTGGACAGCGCAATCGGCGGCGTGCGCGAGCGCACCCATTTGGGCGTAACCATCAGCGGCAGGTTGAACACCAGATCCCGCATCACCTCAAACGCCGCCGAGCCCGGGCCGATGATAATGCCTGCGCGCAGCTCCACCGTAGGTACGCCGGATTCACGAAACAGCTCACCGCAGTGGCGGCGGGAGTTGAGATGGCGACTGTTGCACTGCTCGGGCTGGATTGCCCCGAGATAGATGATGCGGCGCACCCCGGCGGCGCGGGCGGCGGCAGCGAAGTTCTTTACCCCCTGCTGCTCCAATCGGTGAAAATCTGCCCCCGCCCCCATGGCATGCACCAGATAGAAGACGGTATCTATGCCCGCCAGCGCAGGCAGCAAGGTGATCGGCTTGAGGCTGTCGGCGAGGCGAAACTCGACTCCCTCAGGCAAGCGGCAGGGACGGCGCGCCCCGGCAATCACCTTGTAGCCGAGGGTCTGCAGGTGGGGCACCAGATAGGAACCGATATAGCCTGCCGCTCCCATCACCAGACAATTTCTCATCCTCTCTTCCTCTTCACATGTTGCGCCCTGCGCTTGGGCAAACGGACCAGCACCCGCATGCCCATCATCCTGCCACGCCGCCACCTTGCAACCTAGTACTAACCACCTCCCTGATTAGTCCGATTTGGTGTTAAGCCCTGTGCATTAAGTGGTCGATAACTGACCAGATGTATAGCGCCGAGGGCGATCATATGCGCATCGATCACTACGACCTCCAGGGGGAGGTGCAATATCGGCAACAACAGGCCCAGAACCGCAAGGTGCGCAACCTCGGGCCAGTGCCACCCGTCGTCAATCCACCGGAAGGCAACAACGCGGCAGTGGCCGGCGAACGCAGCAGCACCCTGACGCTGCAAACCGCGAGGCAATCGGCCGCCAGCCAGCAAGCAGCAACACCTCCCGCCCCGCCCGCAGCGGACGTCAGCAAAGAGCAGGATGGTATTCCCGACGATGGACTGGATAACCGCCAGCGGCTGATCAAGCTGATGATTGAGGCGATGCTGGGCCACGAAATCGAGCTGCCCAAGCCGATCAAACCCTCCGAAGAAGGAGGCGATGGAGTGACCCAAGGAGACGCCGCTGCTCAAGCCGCCGAGCCGGATCAACTGGTGGAGGTGACTGACACCCTGCTGCAACAGGAGCAGCTCAACGTGGTGGCATCGGCCAGCGTAGCGACTCGGGATGGTCAGACTATTCAGCTCGATCTCGGCTTTGTGCTCGACTGGCGCCAGCTGGAGGTGAGCCAGCGGCGCACCACCCTCAATGCTCTCAAGGATCCGCTGGTGCTCAGTCTGGATGGCAAGATTGCCGATCTGACCGAGGCACGGGTCACTTTCGATATTGATCAGGATGGCAAAGAGGATAGCCTGCCGGGCCTGCGGGAAGGCAGCGGCTTTGTGGCGCTGGATCGCAATGGCAACGGCACCATAGACGATGGGGGCGAGCTGTTTGGTGCACGCTCCGGCAATGGCTTCGGCGAGTTGGCCACCTTGGATGAGGATGGCAACGGGGTGCTGGATGAGGGGGATAGCCAGTTTTCAGCCCTGCAGTTCTGGCATCCGGAGCACGCACCCATAGCTCTGGTCGAACTGGGGATCGGCGCCATCCTGCTGCGCCCCCTCGACACCCCCTTCACCCATCTGGGGGAGAGCGGCAATCAGGGGGTGCTGCGCCAATCCGGCCTCTATCTCACCGAACAGGGTAAAGGAGGCTGGGTGCAGCAGATCGATCTGCGGGTCTGAGCCTTGAAATGAAATCACCCATCGGTCGCTGACGATACTGACGATAACTGCCAGCGACCGGCTCCGGTGCCACCATCAACTCAGCTCGGTGGGGTCGATATCCAGACTCCAGCGCACCTTTTTGGTTTCCGGCCAGCCTTCCAGCTCCTTCACCGCCCAGTCCAGCAGTTGGGCCAGCGGTGCCCGGTTCGGCCCCTGCAGCAACAACTGCATGCGAAATTTGCCCGCCTTGCGCTCCATAAAGCCGCTGATGGGCCCCAGCACCTGAACGTGGGGATAGCGGGCGCTGCGCAGGGTATCGGCGAGGCGGGCGAGGAACAGCTGCACCTCGTCACGGCCATTGGCCTCGGCGCGGAACAGCCCCTGATAACTGAACGGCGGCAGCCCCAACAGGCGGCGCTCTTTCAACGCCGTATCGGCGAAGTGGCCGTAACCATTCTGGGTCAGATCCTGCAGCAGGGCGTGCTCCGGATGATGGCTCTGCAGCACTACCAACCCGGGTTTGCTGGCGCGACCGGCGCGGCCCGCCACCTGGGTGTAGAGCTGGGCCAGTTTCTCGGCGGCGCGAAAATCGGCGCTGAACAGGGCACCATCCACATCCAGCAGACCCACTAGCGTCACATCCGGGAAGTGGTGGCCCTTGGCCAGCATCTGGGTACCGATCAGGATCTTGTACTTGCCCGCCTTGATGTCGCCGAGATGGGTCTCCAGCTCCCCCTTGCGACGGGTGTTGTCCCGATCGATGCGCACCACCGGATATTGCGGGAACACTGTGGTAAGCAGCTGTTCCAGCTGCTCGGTGCCCACTCCCGATCCGATCAGTTCGTTGCTGCCACACTCGGGGCAGTGGTGGGGCAAGGGGCGCACGCTGTCACAGTGGTGGCAGTGCAGCCGTCGTCCGGCCTGATGCCAGGTGTACCAGGCGTCGCAGCGCTCGCAGGCGGCGCTCCAGCCGCACTGGTGGCAAATCAGAGCCGGGGCATAGCCACGGCGGTTGAGAAACAGCATCACCTGATTGCCCGCCGCCAGATGCTCTGCCATCAGTTGCTCCAGCTGGGGGGAAAGCCCGGCCTGCAGCCGCACGCTCTTGATATCCAGGATCACCTGACGGGCGGTCTGGGCATTGCCGGCACGGCGAGTCAGGGTGAGATGGTGATATTTGCCGGTGCGGGCGTTGTGCAATGTCTCCAGCGATGGGGTAGCCGAGCCAAGCAGGATCGGAATACCGGCACGATGGGCCCGCATCACCGCCAGATCCCGCGCGTGGTAGCGAAAACCGTCCTGCTGCTTGAAGGAGCCGTCGTGCTCTTCGTCGATGATGATGATGCCGAGGTTGTGAAACGGGGTGAACACCGCAGAGCGAGTGCCGATCAGGATGGCGGCGCCGCCGTCGCGACAGGCGAGCCAGGCGTCGAGCCGCTCCCTGTCGTTCATGGCGGAGTTCATCGCTACCACTGGCACGTTGAAACGGCGGCGGAATCGATTGATGGTTTGCGGGGTGAGGCCGATCTCCGGCACCATCACCAGCGCCTGCTTGCCCGCCTTGAGCAACGGCTCGAGGATGCTTAAATACACCTCGGTTTTGCCGGAACCAGTGATGCCATCCAGCAGAAAAGAGCCGAACTTGTCGCTCTGGCTGGTAACGGCAGAGACGGCCAACGCCTGTTCGCCATTGAGGCGCAGCCCCTCCCCCGGCTCAAAGCGGGCGGCCCAGTCGCCGTCATGGCTCGGCTCCAGCGAGCGCTTCTCCAGCAGCCCCTTCTTCTCCAGCGCGGTGAGAGCTGCGCTCTGGATCTCCTCCTGTTTGAGGGCGGAAGGGGTCTGCGGCCCCTTGCGCAGCAGGGCGAGCGCTTGCTGCTGCTTGGCCGCCCGCTTGAGCTCGTTGATGTCGATAGTCATGCCCGCCTCGGTGGCAAACCAGAACTCCAGTTCACGATAAGCGGCAGGCTCCCCCTTGCGCACCAACACCGGCAGGGCGTGGGGCAGCACTTCCCCCAGCGGATGCTGATAGTAGCTGGCGCTCCAGTTCATCAGCGCCAGAATATCCGGCCCCAGCACCGGTGCCGTGTCCAATACCCGTTTGATGGGCTTGAGCTTGTTGCGGGGCACCTGGCTGTCGGCCGGATGATCCACCACCAGCCCGACCAGGGTCTGGGGACCGAAAGGGATCTCGACCCGGCAACCGGGGGCAGGTAACGGCAGGGGAGAGAGATAGTCGAAGTGACGGCGTAACGGTACCGGGACAGCGACACGAACCAGATCCAGCGTTTGGGAAGAATTCACCAGGGGTTGCCTATTTTTTCTGCGAAGCCACTTGCCTGATCTCAGGCATTTCCTATATTATTCGCAGCCTTTGAAACTGTGTTCAACAATCGTGTGGTGTCCGACAAGAGATCGGATGGCGACACGGCCTATTAATTGAGGTTGTCCATGAAAGCTGGTATCCATCCTGACTACGTAGCCATCACCGCCAAGTGCTCTTGCGGTAACGTCATCAACACTTTCTCTACCATCGGTAAAGATCTGAACCTGGACGTGTGCTCCGAGTGCCACCCGTTCTACACCGGCAAGCAGAAAGAAGTTTCTAGCGGCGGCCGCGTAGACAAGTTCAACAAGCGTTTCGGTGCGATGACCACCAAGAAGTAATTTTACTTCTGAAGAATTCTGAAAAAGGCGCCCAATGGGCGCCTTTTTTACGATCCCTGTTTTTCATCCTTCATGTTCCCGCAGCCAGACCACTCGCCCCTACTGGCCAAACCCTTTGGAACGACGCAAATAGACATACCCCTCACCCGGGCTACCCCAGCGCGGGCTCCCTGCGTTGTCATAGGCGCGATCCAGCAGTCTGACGCTGTCGGGACCAATCCAGATATGCTGCACCAGCGTCGTGGCACCACCAAAATCGGTGGAGCAATGGCCCACCCGGGTATGACCGGCATATTCGCCGGAGGGGGTACGGGTCAGCCAGATCTCGCATCCGTGGCGCAAGGAGAGCTGCTGTGGGGTCAGGCTGTCGAGCAGGGCGGGATCATGCCAGGCACCGGCAAAATCGGTAGCCCGGGGCATGGTCAGCTCTGCCATCAGGATCCGCCCGTCAGGGGCGGGGGAGAAGCGATAGATGCGCTGGCGGAAAGGACGGACGGAGCGCATGCTCAGATACTGCTCGGCATAGACCCAGCGATAGCCCTGATAGCCGGGCCAGACCTCCATCAGGCGCAGCTCGGCACTGGTAAAGCGGCTGTCGTAACTGGCCTGCTCCCGGCTCGTAAAGGCCCCGTTGAACCAGCTGAGTAGCGGCTCCATACCGGGCTTGAGTGGGGTAGCCTGAGGCGCCGAACCTGCCAACACCAGACAGGAACAGAGCAGCCCGAATACGGCCACCAGCAACTTTGCCATCGAATCCTTCCGAATCATCATAGTGGCGGCGATTATATGAGCGAATTTCCCCAATAACAGCCATTACGATCAAATCATTGCCACTCTGGTGCAAAAACCTCACAAGGATGCCAGTCCGCTCACTAAACCCGATATTTTGCCACCGCCTTGTTGAGCAGCTGGGCCTGCTCGTTGAGGCCCTCGCTGGATCTCGCATTTTCCTCCGCCATGATGCTCGACTCCTGGGCGATGTCGCGGATGTTGTTGACGTTGCGGTTCACCTCGTTGGCCACCAGACTCTGCTGTTCGATGGCGGCGGCAATCTGGGTGCTCATGTCCATGATGTGGGTAACATCCTGAGTGATCTGCCCCAGCAACTCCCCTGCAGTACTGGCCTGATCCGAGCTGCGGTTGCCCTGCTCGCGGCAGGTTGCCATCACCTCGACGATGCTGCCGGTCTGTTTCTGCAGCGAGCTGATGATGCCGGCAATCTCCTGGGTCGATTTCTGGGTACGGATGGCCAGATTACGCACCTCATCGGCCACCACCGCAAAGCCGCGCCCCTGATCCCCTGCCCTGGCTGCTTCTATAGCCGCGTTGAGGGCCAGCAGGTTGGTCTGCTCGGCAATACCACGGATCACGTCAAGCACGGAGCCGATGGTCTCACTCTCTTTTTGCAACTGGCTCACCTCGCGGGATGAGCTCTCCAGATTGCCCGCCAGCGAGCGGATCTGCTCGACAGTATTCTCGACCGCAGTCCGCCCCTCCATCGCCTTGTTGTTGGTCGCCTGCGCATTGTTGGCCGCCTGCTCGGTGTTGCGAGCGATCTCTTCGATGGTGGAGCCCATCTCGGTGGACGCGGTCGCCACCATGTCGGTCTCCTGCAGCTGACGCGCCGCCCCTTCACTGGTGCGCTTGACGTTGGCCGAGAGGTGATCAGCCGCTTCGGTCAGGGTGTGCACGCTCTGCTTCACATCGCCAATCAGGTTGCGAAACCCGCCCAGCATCACGTCGAGATTGCCTGCCAACTGGGCCATTTCATCTGCCCCGCGCAGCTCTATCTTCAGGCGCAGGTCATTATCCTGACGAATGCGGTTGACGGTATCATTCACCTGAGTAATGGGACGGTCGATGCTGCGCCCCAGCAACACGCTCATGATGCCGATCAGCACCACAATCACCCCGCCACAGACCAGCATCAGGCTGTTGAGGCGAGCGCTCTGCCGCTCCAGCTCAGCGACAATGTGCTGATCGACGGCGGCAAACCCCTGTTCGGTCTGATGCACCAGATCCCGCATCTGGTTGCGCAGCCCCTCATCCTCTTTCAGCCCCAGTACCTGCATCCCCTGCACCAGCGCCACAAAGTCCTGCCGGTACTGCTTGCTGGCCTGCTCCAGCTTGCCGCGCTCCCCCTCCGGCAAAGTGGCAAGACTATCCTGAAAACTCTTGTGCAAGGTTTCGAAACGCTCCAGATACTGGATATCGGAACGCAGCATGAAGTCTTTCTCCGCCCGCCTCAGTTGCAGCATGGTGATGAGCAGCCCCTGCTGATCCAGCTGCTTGAGCCCATTCTCCACCTCATGCACCGCCGCCCTCAGCTTGCCATAGAGCCCCTCCTCCGGCCCAAGACCAATCTTCTGCTGCTGGGCCACCAGATCGTTGAACGCTTTGCCATAACCGCTGATCTGCTGATCCAGTCTGGTCAGCTCCCCCTCGACGGCCGCCAGATTGTCATCGGTCACCAGCTCCCGGTTGTGCTGGTGAAAGTCAGAGAGCCCCTGATTGAAGCGCTCGACGAAGGTCATATCCTTGCGGATCAGAAAATCCTTCTCGGCCCGGCGCAGGTTGAGCATGGCGATCTCCAGCTGGTCGATATTGCGCTGGGCTTCGGTCAGGTGACGGTGCACCTGGCTGGAGTAGATAAACAGGCCGCTCAGTACCAGCATGGCAACGGCAACCAGCACGGTATTCAGGATCAACTTATGACGGATAAGCACGATGGACCTCTCGCAAACTGGCAGTGAACTGCATTGAGCTTATGCAGAAAAGCGGCGACAGGTGATCTGTGCAAGGAATATTCATTGAAATGCCACACCCACTCCTTATACTGGTTGCACCTGTTTCCAGCCGTGGATTTGACACTATGGAATACAATACTTCTGAACTGTGCGACATCTATCAGGACATGGTGGATGTGCTTGAACCCATGCTCTGCTCCTTCGGCGGCCGCGCCTCTTTCGGCGGCGTCATCACCACCGTCAAATGCTTCGAATCGAATGGCCTGATCCGTGAACTCGTCAAAGAGAACGGACTGGGACGCGTCTTGCTGATCGATGGCGGTGGCTCCATGCGCCGTGCCCTGATCGACAGCGACATCGCCACCACGGCGGCCGAGAACGATTGGGAAGGGATTGTCTGCTACGGCTGCGTCCGCGAAGTCGATATTCTGGAAGATCTGGATATCGGCATTCAGGCACTGGCAGCCATTCCGGTCGGTGCCGACAGCAAGGATGTAGGGGAGACCGATCTGCCGGTCAACTTCGGTGGCGTGACCTTCCTGCCTGACGACCACCTCTACGCCGATACCACAGGGGTGATCCTCTCCCCCGAGGCACTCGATATCGAGTAAGCCACAGACAGCGTGACGACGGGAGCCTTGGCTCCCGTTTTTTATGCCTGCAACTTGCTGAAAAATGACAAAAAAAGAGGGCCAGATAAACTGGCCCTTAACTGGAAGCAATGTGAGCAATGTCGTGCCTTCACAAGAAGTCCATCACGTTGGAACGAATGAAGTCTTTCCCGGAAAACAAGTTAACAATAATCATTCTCATTTAACTAGGCAAGCGCTATTTGCAGAAAGTGCAAAAAAATTGACCACCGCGAAGGGTGGTCAATCTGGTCAGGCTTGCCGGGTGGCCGTTTGCAGGCTGGATAATCCGGCCTCGCCCACCAGCTTGCGGCTGAGGTAGCGCAACAAGACACCGTAGAGCGGCACGAACAAACCAAGGCTTATCAGCAACTTGAATACGTAATCGACGGTTGCGATCTCGACCCAGTGCTCTGCCATGAAAGGATCTGTGGTGCGCCAGAAGGCCACACTGAAGAAAGCGATGGTATCAACCAGATTACCGAACAGGGTGGAGGCCGCAGGTGCAATCCACCACTGCTTGAGCAGACGCAGGCGGTTGAACACCACCACATCCATGAACTGCCCTACCAGATAGGCCATAAAGCTGGCCAGCGCGATACGCGCCACGAACAGGTTGAATTCGGCCAGATGACCAACGCCCTGGAAGCTCCCTTCGAAGAAGAGCACGGAGAGCGCATAGGAGACCGCCAGTGCTGGCAGCATCACGGTCTGGATAATCTTGCGCGCCAGACCGGCACCGAAGATCCGCACCGTCAGGTCAGTGGCGAGGAAGATAAACGGGAAGCTGAACGCACCCCAGGTGGTGTGGAAGCCAAACACGGTGATCGGCAGCTGCACCAGATAGTTGCTGCTGGCAATGATCAGGATGTGGAACAACGACAGGCGAAAGAGCGCCGTTTGGTACTGCTCAGGGGTCAGATTCATCTTGTGACCTTTTTGGTTAATGGGGTTAGGGAACCCATATCGCCACCATTGGCGATAATCGAGGGGCGAGATTATACGCCCCCAAACCGATAGTTCAATCTTTATGCGATTACACTTGTCCAGGTTGGCCAGCCGCAGAGCTAGCCTTGCAGGCGATAGTCACACCTTGTGCTGTCTGGCGAGCCAGAGCAGCGCCTCCCGATCCGCCGGGCGCACCGCCTCCAGCCAGCAGCCGCTGTAGTGTTCGTACTCCAGCCGAAACTGGCTCCCTTCAAACTCCAGCAACCAGCTATGGCGGTCGGCCCCCGCATCCTGCTCGAGCGGCTGCAGCTCCCACTCTCGCAGCAAGGCCTGCGCCAACAGCGGAAACGAGTCCCAGTCGAGCGCCGGACAATCCAGCGTCACCACGCCAGCTTCGTTATCTACCTGTTTGATTTGCCAACTCATGCCCTATCTCTCAGCTACTGCAGGAGAGCTCACCACCGCAATACCATGCCGGAGTCGGGGTGGCGAGATCCTCATATTCGGGTTGTTCATCATAGGGGTGCTGCAAGGCGGCGAACAGCCGCTCGAACGGCTGCATATCCCCTACGTCGGCGGCGTCGATCACCTGCTGGGCCAGCGCATTGCGCAGCACATACTTGGGGTTGATGGCATCCATCTGCGCCTTACGCACGGCATCCTCGCTGCCTTCGCGCATTAGCCGCGCCCGATAGCGCTCCAGCCACGCCTGCCAAACACCAGGTTCAGGCAACAGGGCCAGCAGAGACGCAGGCCACGCCCCCTCTTGCGTCACCTCACCGAGACGGCGAAGGAACAGGTGGTAATCCACCTTGTGGGCCGCCAGCAACCGGAACAGCTCGCGGAACAGAGCCGGATCATCCTCCTCCCACACTGCCAGCCCGAGTTTGGCCCGCATCAACTCGGAGTAGTGCAACATCAGCTGCTGCTCGTACTGGGCCAACGCAGCAGCCAGCGCATCACCGTCTACATGGCCAGCCAGCGCCTGCGCCAGTTTTTGCAGATTCCAGTAACCGACCGCGGGCTGCTGATCCAGCGCGTAGCGGCCCGCAGGGTCCGAGTGGTTGCAGACAAAATCGGGCACGTAGGCATCGATAAAGCCGTAGGGGCCATAATCCAGCGTCAGGCCGAGCAGCGACATGTTGTCTGTATTCATTACCCCGTGACAGAAGCCCGCCGCCTGCCATTTGGCAATCAACCGCGCGGTGCGGCGCACTACCTCGGCAAACAGTTCGGCACCACTCTCCAGTTCGGGGAAGTGGTGGCGCAGCAGATAGTCGATGAGTGGCGGGATCTTCTCCCCCTGCCCGCTCCAGGCGAAATACTCGATATGACCGAAGCGCAGATGGCTGGGGGCGGTGCGCAGCACAGTCGCCCCGGTCTCCACCTGCTCGCGATAAACGGGCTCCTGACTCCCCACCAATACCAGCGCCCGCGTGGTCGGGATGCCGAGGGCATGGAGCGCCTCGGAGGCGAGATACTCGCGAATGCTGGAGCGCAGCACGGCGCGACCGTCACCAAAGCGGGAAAACGGCGTCTTTCCTGCCCCCTTCAGGTGCAGATCCCAACACTGACCATCCGGCGCCTGCTGCTCACCCAGCAACAGCGCGCGACCATCACCAAGCCGCGGGCTATAACCCCCGAACTGATGGCCGGCATAGACCTGAGCTACCGGCTGCATGCCTGGCAGCACTTTTCCCTCGCCACAACAGGCGATCCAGTCAGCCTCGCTGACGCCTCCCAGCCCCAACTCATCCAGCAAAGCCCGGTTGAGATGAAGCAACTGGGGTTGCTGCAGCGGCTGGGGGGCCACTGGTTCACAGGCCCAGGGCAACTCGGTCGCAAAAGTGTTGATCAACTTCATGGTTGTGCCATTCGTCCCTGCGTATGCTCGTGTCACTCTTTATACTGCCGTCAGCCATGCTTGTGCTCACTGGCAACCATCATTTTTCAATTCAAGGAGAAGAAGATGCAAAAATGGGTATATGCCCTGCCCTTGCTGGCACTGGCGTGGGGTCATCAGGCCAAGGCTGCAGATATCGAGGCAGGCAAGGCCAAGGCGGCGGTCTGTGCCGCCTGTCACGGGGTGGAAGGCAAGGCGATGATCCCCAACTATCCCCATCTGGCGGGTCAGAATGCCGCCTATCTGGTGAAACAGTTGAAAGCCTTCAAGGATGGCACTCGCAAAGAGCCCTTGATGGACCCCTTCATGGCGCCGCTGACAGATGCGGATATCGACAATCTGGCGGCCTTCTACGCCAGCCTGAAATAACCTCGCGTCTGACCCCAGGTTCTTCCGAGCCGCGCTTACCGTGGTCGATTAGGCTGCCTAATCGACCCTAGCGACGGCAGTAGTCGATGATCAGATCCATAAAGGCTTCGCCAAAGCGCTCCAGCTTGCGTTGCCCGACACCGTTGATAGCCAGCATCTCGTCTTCGGTCATCGGCATCAGCTGAGCCATCTCCACCAGGGTCGCATCGTTGAACACCACGTAGGGCGGCACCTCTTCATCCTCGGCAATCTGCTTGCGCAGGCCGCGCAACGCCTTGAACAACCGCTTGTCATAGTTGGCATTGTCGAGCAGGCCGTTGCGCTTCTCCTTGCGGCTGGAGATGGGCTGCAGGCGGGGTACCGCCAGTTCCAGCTTCACATCGCCACGCAGTACCGGACGGGCCGCTTCGGTCAACTGCAGCACCAGATTGCGAGTGATGTTCTGAGTCAGCAGCCCCTTGTGGATCAGCTGGCGGATCACGCTCATCCAGTATTCGTGGCTCTGATCCTTGCCGATGCCATAGGTCGAGAGCTTGTCATGGCCGTGATCCTTGATGCGCTGGTTGAGGGAACCGCGCAGCACCTCCACCACATAACCCACCCCAAAATTCTGCCCCACCCGCCAGACGCAGGAGAGCGCCTTCTGGGCATCTTCGGTGCCGTCATAGCTCTTGGGCGGATCGAGACAGATATCGCAGTTGCCGCACGGCTTGTCGTTGTACTCGCCAAAGTAGTTGAGCAGCACCTGGCGGCGACAGGTCTGCGCCTCGGCAAACGCCGCCATCACGTTGAGCTTGTACTGCTCCACCTGCAACTGCTGCGGGTTCTCGATGTTGTCGAGCAGGCGGCGCACCCGGCCGATATCGGCGGGATCGTAGAGCAGCAGCGCCTCGGCGGGAGTGCCATCGCGCCCGGCGCGACCGGTCTCCTGATAGTAGGATTCGATGTTCTTCGGGATGTCGTAGTGCACCACGAAGCGCACATTGGGCTTGTCGATGCCCATACCGAACGCCACCGTCGCCACCACTATCTCGATGTCATCCTTGAGGAAGGCATCCTGGGTCTGCTGGCGCTGCTCGAGCGGCAGCCCCGCATGATAGGGAGCGGCCTTGCAGCCGTGGCGGGATAGCCGCTCGGCCACCTCCTCCACCCGGTTGCGACTGGAGCAGTAGACGATGCCGCAGTTGCCCTTCTGGCTCTGCACGTAACGCAGCAGCTGCTCGGCCGCCTTGAACTTCTCCACCAGGCTGTAGCGGATATTGGGGCGATCGAAGCTGGCGGTGTGGATAAAGGGATCGTTGAGCTCCAACCGGTGCAGCATGTCGCTGCGGGTCGCCTCGTCGGCAGTGGCGGTCAGCGCCACCACCGGCACCTGCGGGAACCACTGTTTTAGCCGCCCCAGCGCCGCATACTCAGGCCGGAAATCGTGGCCCCACTGGGAGACGCAGTGCGCCTCGTCGATGGCGAACAGCCCGAGCGGCAGTTCGGCCAGCCGATCCATAAACTCGTGCTGCAGCAAGCGCTCGGGGGAGACATAGACCAGCTTGATCTCGCCACGGCGCATGGCGGCGAAGTTCTGGATCATCTCCTCCCGACTGAGGGCCGAGTTGATGTAGACCGCCGCTACACCGTTGGCGCGCAGGCTGTCGACCTGATCCTTCATCAGCGAAATAAGGGGAGAGACCACCACACCGAGCCCGGGCCGCAGCAGTGCCGGGATCTGGTAGCAGAGCGACTTGCCGCCACCAGTGGGCTTGAGCACTAGCGCATCGCGCCCCGCGACGATCTGCTCGATGATCTCGAGCTGACCCGGCCGAAACTGCTGATAGCCGAAGACCGCCTGCAGCAGGGCAAGCGGACTCTCTGGCTGAGGATCTGGCAGGGTTTCGGCAATCGCGGTCATGGGCTCTCCTTTGGGGTCGCCATTCTAAAGCAGCCGCCGCCCACAATAAACCTGCCATTGCGACTGTTAAGGAACTGTTGCAGACTGGCTGGAGTTTTTACTCGGCTTTGATGACAAGGATTGGGATCAGAGAATGAAACAGATGCTCAAGAAGATGGCGCTCAGTGGCATTGCCAACCTGTTTGCCGAGAAGATGCCCTTCAACAAACTGATCGGCATGCAGGTGACCCACTACGACTTCGACAAGGTGGAACTGCGCATCAAGATGGACGAGAAGCTGATCGGCAACCCTTTCCACAACATCCTGCATGGCGGCGTCACCGCCACGCTGCTGGATGTGGCGGGTGGCATGATCGTCGCCGCCTCCTGCATCGACGAGCTGGAGGAGTTCTCCCCCAGCTATCTCAAGGAGCGCTTCGCCCGCCTCGGCACCATAGATCTGCGGGTGGATTACCTGCGGCCGGGGCGCGGCAACGAGTTTATCGCCACCGCCCACATCATCCGGGCTGGCAGCAAGGTGGCCGTCGCCCGGATGGAGCTGCACAACGAAGAGGGCACCCACATCGCCTTCGGCACTGGTACCTATCTGGTGGGTTGAACCAAGTTAGTGCATAAAAACCACGCGGCTAATCCACTTTTAATCATTAGATTCCTTACCCCCTCTGGCCGAACAAGGTCCATACTGAGAGTCGGGATTGTGTGCAGAGGGAGGATTGCAGGCGATGAGTGCGAAACTGGCCATCAAACCATCCAGAGCCTTGTTGACACAGCTCGAGTCCATGCTCGACGAGGTGCAGACACCCGAGTGTCGCCACTGGTTGGAACAGGAGCTTGAGGGGTATTCTCTCTCCTCACCCCTGCCTTGGTATCGCATCGTTCCCTGTCGGCAACGCGGTCACTTTCTGGATCTGAAAACGGGAAAATATTTGACCTGTCACATCAACAGTCAAACGCTATGCCAACGCGATCTGGCCCAAATTCAGTTCATTTATGCCCGTGAACCCGCCGCCCACTATTTGCTGCAACGCAATTCCGGTATTGACCCCTGGCCAGAACAGCTGCTGGAAGATTATCAGGAGCAGTTGATCCCCGGCCATTTATGCCTGCAAGCCTGGCATGAGCCCGTGATTTCATTACGTGCACAACTGATGGAGGGAATAGAACATTTCATTAGTGAGTACCCCAAGCACGCGGCCTTGCTGCCTCAACACAGTTTCAAGGCTTTGCGGCATCAGCACTGGCATATCTGAGTAAGCGCCTGGCGCGCAAGGAGGGCACCATAGACAAGACCCATAGCGAGATTGCCACAATCTAGAGTGCCGGAGTCAGGATCAGACTCCACCGATGGGCCACCGAGCGGTGGCCCTTTTAATGTCTGTGGGCTTGCTTCGACCCTGCATACATCAAGTCAGATCACTTGGCCAGGTAACAGGTCAGCAGCTAATGAAAAACCTAGTAACTGGAAGGAAAATGCAAAAAGGCCGCTCTATTGAGCGGCCTTTTCAAATTTGGTCGGTGTGAGAGGATTCGAACCTCCGACCCCTTCGTCCCGAACGAAGTGCGCTACCAAGCTGCGCTACACACCGATGTCTGCGGGACGGGAATTTACCGAAAGCCCAGACCCGACACAAGCCTTTTTTGCATTTGGCAGGAAAAAAAGTGTCGTTCGCTCAACTATTCAGCACTCTTTTTATCCGTTTACCGGGCTGCAGCCAGCTGGTGACATTCCGGTAACCGGCCGTCAGGCCAGGCGCAGGGAGGCTGGCCCCAGCAGACGGCGCTGCCAGTCAGCCACAGTGCCATGCTCCAGCCAGTCGGCTGCATGCTGGCGCCAGTTGGGGGAGAGGGCCGGATTCTCCAGCAACAGCAGCAAGTCAGTCTCGTTGCGCACCTGATTGAACAGGATATCAGCCGTACGCTTCACCGTCAGCTCTGGGTAAGGCCTGTCCACCAGCTCCATGGCCGACTCCGGCGACACCATCCCCTCCTCCAGCACCCGCAGCAGCCAGCCACAACGGCCATTCAGTTGCATCACCAGGGACATCTGGCCATAGCCAAAGCGCTGGTTGAGCTTGAAGCAGGGGGATCTTGGCTGACTTATCTGGATCAGCGCCTCGTCGAGTCGATAGACATCGCCAATGCAGGCTTGCGCCTCGGTCAGCCCGATACCGGAGAGGTTCTCGCCAAAGGCGGCAGGTCGCCAGGGTGTACGTGGCGCAGGCAAGTCCAGCGCGGTTTGCCAGGTCTGCCACCAGAGATAGTGATCGGCAGAATAGTAGTGGAGCGCCCGATCCGGGCCACCGTGGTGGCGCTGGTCACACTGTTCATCCCCTTCCAGACCGGCAAAGGTACAGCGAACTGGTGCAGAGATCGGTTGCTTGTGAATAGCGCTGGTGAGGCCGGGCACCAGCTCGGTGCCACGACCACTAAAAAGGGAGATCCGCATACTCATCCTCCAGGTTGACGAGAGTAGGCGGATCTTATCATGGCGTCAGACGACGGCCTGCATCTGGGTGGTCATGGCTATCTCGGCGCGACGGCGCTTCTCCGCCCTGGCCATCAGATACCAACTGCCGAAGGTAAAGAGCGATACCGACAACAGGATCAGGCTGGCCACCGCGTTGATCTCGGGTTTCACCCCTAGCCGCACCGCCGAGAAGACCTCCATCGGCAAGGTGGTCGAGCCCGGGCCGGAGACGAAGCTCGCCAGCACCAGATCATCCAGCGACAGGGCGAACGACATCATGCCGCCTGCCGCCAGCGAGGGGGCGATCATCGGGATGGTGATCAGGAAGAACACCTTCCACGGCTTGGCGCCAAGATCCATGGCCGCCTCCTCGATGGAGAGATCCAGCTCCCGCAACCGCGCCGACACCACGATCGCCACATAGGCGGTACAGAAGGTGGTATGGGCGATCCAGATGGTCAGCATGCCCCGCTCGGCGGGCCAGCCCACCAGCTGGGCCATCGCCACGAACAGCAGCAGCAGCGACAGACCGGTGATCACCTCGGGCATCACCAGCGGCGCCGTCACCATGCCGCCGAACAGGGTGCGACCACGGAAGTGGGGAATTCGGGTCAGCACGAAGGCTGCCACCGTCCCCAGCGCCACCGCGGCGATCGCGGTGTAGAAGGCGATCTCCAGCGAGCGGAACACAGACCCGATCAGCTGCTTGTTGTCGAGCAGGCCGAAGTACCACTTGAGTGACCAGCCACCCCACACCGTCACCAGCTTGGAGGCGTTGAAGGAGTAGATCACCATGATGATCATGGGCAGGTAGATAAACAGCAGCCCCAGCCAGAGCATCAGTTTGGCAAAACCAAAACGCTTCATCATGCCTTGCCCTCCAGCTCTTTGGCCTGGTTACGGTTGAAGAGGATGATCGGAATGATCAGCACCGCCAGCATCACCACCGCCAGTGCAGAGGCAACCGGCCAGTCGCGGTTGTTGAAGAACTCCTGCCACAGCACCTTGCCGATCATCAGGGTCTCCGGGCCGCCCAGCATTTCCGGAATAACGAACTCTCCCACCACCGGAATGAACACCAGCATGCAGCCGGCGATGATGCCGTTCTTGGAGAGCGGTACCGTGATCTGCCAGAACCGGGTCAGGTTGCGAGCCCCCAGATCGGAAGCAGCCTCCAGCAGGCTCTGATCGTGTTTGACCAGATTGGCGTAGAGCGGCAGCACCATGAAGGGCAGGTAGGAGTAAACGATGCCGATATAGACCGCCAGGTTGGTGTTGAGGATCTGCAGCGGCTCGTCGATCACCCCGATCCCCAGCAAAACGCTGTTGAGCAGGCCGTTGTTGCTGAGGATCCCCATCCACGCATAGACCCGGATCAGAATGGCGGTCCAGGTCGGCATCATGATCAGCAGCAGCAGAACTGTCTGGGTCTCCTTGTTGGCCCGGGCGATGGAGTAGGCCATCGGATAGCCAATCAGCAGGCAGAGCAAAGTGCTGACGAAGGCCATCTTGAGGGAGCCCAGATAGGCCGCGATATAGAGCTCATCCTCCTGCAGCAGCAGGTAGTTGCCCATATTGAGCAGTATGGTGAGCTGATTGTCGGCCCAGCTCACCACGTCGGTGTAGGGCGGGATCGCCACATCCGCTTCCGCAAAACTGATCTTCACCACGATGACGAAGGGCAGCAGGAAGAAGAGGAACAGCCAGAAGAAGGGGATGCCAATCACCAGTCGGCGCCCCCCGACCCGCTTCAGTCGTTGCAAGAACTTCATGATTGCAGCACCACGCCGCTGTCATCTTCCCAGTAGAGGAACACCTGGTCATCCCAGGTTGGCCGCTTGCCGTGGCGTTCGGCATTGGCGATGAAAGCCTGAACGATTTTGCCCGAGGGCAGCTGGATGTGATAAACCGAGTGACCGCCCAGATAAGCGATGTCATAGACCTCACCCTTGGTCCAGTTGAAGTCCGGGTGCTCGATCTCCTCCGGCTTTTGCAGACTCATCAGCAGTTTTTCCGGCCGCAGGGCGTAGGTCACCTTCTTGTTTTCGGCGCGGGAGCTGATGCCGTGGCCCACATAGATGGGCTGCTCCAGATCGGCGCAGGCGATGGTGGCGTGGTCCTGCTCATCCTCCACCAGCAGGCCGTCAAACAGGTTGACGTTGCCGATAAATTCGCACACCAGCCGACTGGCCGGAGTCTCGTAGATATCCATCGGGCTGCCGATCTGCTCGATGCAGCCGAGGTGCATGATGGCGATCCGCTCCGCCATGGTCATGGCCTCTTCCTGATCGTGGGTCACCATGACGCAGGTAACCCCGACCCGCTCGATGATCTCAACCAGCTCCAGCTGCATCTTGGAACGCAGCTTCTTGTCGAGCGCCCCCATGGGTTCATCCAGCAGCAACAGTTTGGGACGCTTGGCCAGGGAACGAGCCAACGCCACCCGCTGACGCTGGCCACCGGAGAGCTGATGCGGCTTGCGGCGGGCATACTGGGTCATCTGCACCAGCTTGAGCATCTCCTCCACCCGGGCATCGATCTCGGCCTTGGGCAGGCCATCCTGCTTGAGGCCAAAGGCAATGTTCTGGGCCACCGTCATATGGGGGAACAGGGCGTAGGACTGGAACATCATGTTGATGGGGCGTTCATAGGGGGGCATGTCGGTGATGTCGACCCCGTCGAGGAACAGTCGCCCCTCGGTCGGGCGCTCGAAACCGGCCAGCATCCGCAGCAGGGTCGATTTGCCGGAACCGGAGCCACCGAGCAGGGCGAAAATCTCTCCCTTGTGAATATTGAGAGATACGTTATCGACCGCCAGCGTTTCGTCGAACTGCTTGCTTACCCGATCAATTTTCACCAGCACTTCTTTGCGCTGCTGACTGCCCTCGAGGGCTTTCTTGTAGGCACTGGAGGCTATCGCCATTACCAAACTCCCCAACGTGATACCGGCCTTGCGGCCGATTCATAAAAGCGATTTGGCGCCCCCGAACGGGCACCAAGGTTAGGTACCGGACTTGATCTTGGTCCAACTCCGGGTGATTAGACGCTGTACCGAGCGGGGATGTGCTTCCTGCACATAGAGTCGCTCCAGCACGGCCTGAGGGGGATAAACCTCCTCATTGTTGCGCACCGTCTCATCCATAAACTCGCCCGCCCTTGAGTTGGGATTCGCGTAGCCCACATAGTCGCTGACCTTGGCGATCACTTCGGGCTGCAGGACGTAATTGATGAGGGCGTGCGCCTCTTTGACATTGGTGGCATCGGACGGGATCGCCATCATGTCGAACCAGAGATTGCCCCCCTCTTTCGGAATGCTGTAGGCAATTTTCACCCCCTTGCCAGCTTCATCGGCGCGGGCAGCGGCTTGCAGGATGTCGCCGGAAAAACCGGCTGCCACGCAGATGTCGCCATTGGCGAGATCGCCGATGTATTTGGAGGAGTGGAAGTAGGCCACATAGGGCCGCACCTTGAGCAGCAGCGCCTCGGCCTGCTTGATATCCCCCGTCGCATGACTGTTGGGATCGAGTCCGAGGTAGTTGAGAGCAGCAGGGATCATCTCGTCGGCAGAGTCGAGGAAGGCGACGCCGCAGCGAGAGAGTTTCGCCATGTTTTCCGGTTCGAAGATGGTGGCCCAGGAGTCAATCTTGTCGACCCCCAGCACCGCCTTGATTTTGTCGACGTTGTAGCCGATGCCGTTGGTCCCCCACAGATAGGGCACCGCGTATTGATGACCCGGATCCACCTTGTCGAGCTGCTTGAGCAGCACGGGATCCAGGTTGGCCAGATTGGGCAGCAGGCTCTTGTCCAGCTTCTGGAAGGCCCCCGCCTTGATCTGCTTGGCCAGGAAATTATTGGAGGGCACCACCAGATCGTAACCGGTCCGTCCGGTCAACAGCTTCCCTTCCAGGGTTTCGTTGGAGTCAAACACGTCATAGACGGTCTTGATCCCGGTCGCCTGCTGGAAATCGCTGAGGGTGGTCTCGCCGATATAGTCAGACCAGTTGTAAAAGTGCAGCACAGGGGCAGCCTGGGCCACATTCGCCAATCCCATGGTCAGGGCTATGGTTAGCAATCTGGTTGTATTCACGGTGTCAGTTCTCCTGTTCAGTGGTTGACCGTCTGCGCTTCCTGTCGCGCGGCCCATCCGGATGGATGGCATCACTACCCTCCCGGCCGAACTGCGGACCGGGAGGGGCATTCGTTACTTACTTGCCGGACTTGATCTTGGTCCAGCTGCGAGTCATCAGACGCTGCACCTTGGCCGGCAGATCCGGGAAGGTGTAGATCTTCTGCAGGGTCGCCGCATCAGGGTAGATACCCGGATCGGTGCGGATCGCCTCATCCACCAGCGGGGTCGCCGCCTTGTTTCCGTTCGGGAACTGCACCACGTTGGTGATATTGGCGATCACCTCGGGCTTCATCAGGTAGTTGATGAAGGTGTGGGCCGCCTCGACGTTCTTGGCATCCGCCGGAATGGCGATCATGTCAAAGAAGCTGCCTGCCCCCTCTTTCGGAATGGTGTAGGTGAGCCCGACGCCATTCTTGGCCTCGGCTGCCCGCGCCTTGGACTGCTGCAAGTCACCGGAGTAACCGACCGCGACGCAGAGGTTACCGTTGGCCAGATCCGAGATGTACTTGGAGGAGTGGAAATAGGCGGTATAGGGACGGATGGAGAGGAACAGCTCCTCAGCCTTCTTCAGCTCGGCCGGTTTCTGGCTATCCGGTTTGAAGCCCAGATATTGCAGGGCAGCCGGCAGCATTTCGGTCGGTGAATCGAGGAAGGAGACGCCACACTCTTTCAACTTGGCCATGTTCTCCGGCTTGAACACCAGATCCCAGGAGTTGACCGGGGCATCGGCCCCCAGCACGGCTTTCACCTTCTCGGCGTTGTAGGCATAGCCGATGGTGCCCCACAGATAGGGGATGGAGTACTGGTTGCCCGGATCGCTCGGCTCGAGCGCCTTGAGCAGGTCGACATCCATGTTTTGCCAATTGGAGAGCTTGGACTTGTCCAGTTTCTGGAACACGCCCGCCTTGATCTGCTTGGCCAGGAAGGGGTTGGACGGCACGACGATGTCGTAGCCCGAACTACCCGCCAGCAACTTGGCTTCCAGTACCTCGTTACTGTCGAACACGTCATAGACCACCTTGATCCCCGTCTCCTTCTGGAAGTTATCCAGGGTATCCGGCGCTATGTAGTCGCTCCAGTTGTAGACGTGCAGCACCTTCTCTTCAGCCATTGCTCCGGCACTTGCCATGACCAGAGCCACAGAGGCAGCGATCACTCCTGTTTTGAAAGACATCATCCTTGTCTCCTAAGCAAATTGTATGCGCATGCCAACCTGCCCGACCCACCTCAACCCTTCAGCTTTGCGGCTGTCAGATCCAGACTGCGCCTGGCCAGATCGACCAATTCATCAACCTGTTCCTCGGTGATGACCAAGGGGGGCGATATGATCATGGTATCGCCTACCGCTCTCATCACCAAGCCATTGTTAAAGCAGAACTCCCGGCAAGTCATCCCCGCATTTGCCTGAGCCGGGAAACGCCGCTTGGTCTGCTTGTCCTCAACGATTTCCAGCGCGGCGACCAATCCTTTGCCTCGGGTTTCTCCCACTAGCGGATGATCGGCCAGCTCAGCCCAGCGGCGCTGCAAATAGGGGCCGATAGTATCATGCACTCGCTTAACTATGCTCTCTTTCTGCATAAGCTGGATATTGGCCACCGCCACGGCGCAAGAGACCGGATGGCCCGAGTAGGTGAAGCCGTGGTTGAACTCGCCCCCCTCCTCCACCAGCCCCTTGGCAACCCGGTCACTCACCATCACTGCGCCGAGCGGCAGATAACCGGAGGTGATCCCCTTGGCCAGACACATCAGGTCCGGCTTGATGCCAAACCCTTCGCTGGCAAACCAGTGGCCGGTACGGCCAAAGCCGCAGATCACCTCGTCGGCGATCAGCAGGATGCCGTAGTGATCGCAGATACGCTGGATCTCCGGCCAGTAGCTGTCGGGCGGAATGATGACGCCACCCGCCCCCTGGATCGGCTCGCCGATAAAGGCAGCCACCTTGTCCACCCCCAGCTCCAGAATCTTCTGCTCCAACTGACGGGCCCGCTCCAGCCCGAACTCGTGGGCACTCATCCCCTGCCCCTCACCGAAGTGGTAGGGCTGATCGATGTGCACTATGCCGGGAATGGGCAGACCACCCTGGGCATGCATCCCCTTCATGCCGCCCAGACTCGCCCCTGCCACGGTGGAGCCGTGATAGGCGTTATGGCGACTGATGATCACCTGTTTGTCAGGCTGACCCTTGCTGGCCCAGTAGTGGCGCACCATCCGCAGCACGGTATCGTTGCACTCGGAGCCGGAGCCGGTGAAGAAGACGTGGTTGAGATGGGCTGGCGTCACCTCGGCCAGCAGGGTCGCCAGCTCGATCACCGGCGGGTGAGCGGTCTGGAAGAAGAGGTTGTAGTAAGGCAACTGCTGCATCTGGCGGGTAGCGGCATCCACCAGCTCCTGGCGGCCATAGCCCATATTGACGCACCACAGGCCCGCCATGCCGTCGAGAATGCGTTTGCCCTCGGAGTCTTCCAAATAGACACCGCTGGCTTTGGTAATGATGCGCGAACCCTTCTTGTTCAGGGCCTGAAAGTCGGTAAAGGGGTGCAGGTGGTGGCTGGCATCCAGTTGTTGCCACTCACGGGTTGTCTGCTGCATTTGTTGCTCCTCGGTTCCTTCGATTTAGCAATATTCAGTCGTCAAATAGTCAGGTGAGTCGGCACGTTCGCAGCCACAGTCACTCACGTCCTGTCTGCTGCATTCGTTACTCCCCTGCGCCTTCGATTTGGCAAGATTCAATCGTTAATCAATCCAGGTCGCAGCGCTCTTTCGGCCACAACCACTCACAGGTGGCTGACGCCACCTGACTCGCGTTCCGGTCTCTTCGATACAGGGACCGGGGAGGCCGACTCCGGCCTCCCCGTTACAGGGGGATCAGACGTTCAGCAGCAGGAACTCCCGCTCCCAGCGACTGATCACCCCGAAGTAGGTCTCGTACTCTTTGCGTTTGACCGCGACAAAGGCGCGGGTGAAGCGCTCCCCCAGCATCTCCTTGATGGGCTCGCACTGTTCGAGATGGCTGAGTGCCTCCTCCAGCGAGCGGGGCAGGCTGTAGGGCAGGTCATAGGCGCTCGACTTCATCTCCGGCAGCGGCTCCAGCTTCTCCATCATGCCGAGATAGCCACAAGCCAGAGTGGCGGCCAGTGCCAGATAGGGGTTGGCATCGGCACCGGCGAAGCGGTTTTCCACCCGCCGCGCGCTCGGGTCGGAGAAGGGCACCCGCAGGCCGCAGGTGCGGTTCTCGACCCCCCACTGGACGTTGCGTGGCGCGCTCTCGCCAAAAGTGAGGCGTCGGTAGGAGTTGACGTTGGGGGCCAGCAGGGCTGTCACCGCCGGGGTGTATTTCTGCAAACCGGCGATGAAGTGCATGAACTGTTCGCTGTTGCCGCCGTTCGGGGTACCGAACAGGTTGTGGCCGTTCACATCTTCCAGACTCTGGTGGATGTGCATGGCCGACCCCGGTTCGTCACTCATCGGCTTGGCCATGAAGGTGGCATAGATGCCGTGGCGGTGAGCGGCCTCACGCATGGTGCGCTTGAACAGGAACACCTGATCCGCCAGATCGATGGCATCACCATGCAGGAAGTTGATCTCCATCTGGGCGGCGCCCGACTCGTGGATCAGGGTGTCCACCTCCAGCTCCTGCGCCTCGCAGTAGTCATACATGTCTTCAAAAATGGGGTCAAACTCGTTGACCGCATCGATACTGAACGATTGGCGGGCGGTCTCAGGGCGGCCGTTGCGACCGACCGGCGGCACCAGCGGATAGTCGGGGTCCTCGTTGCGGGTGACCAGATAGAATTCCAGCTCGGGCGCCACCACCGGCTTCCAGCCCTGCTTCTCGTAAAATGACAGAACCCGACGCAGCACGGAGCGCGGCGCGATGTCGATCAGCTTGCCGTTGACGTCGAAACAGTCGTGGATCACCTGTGCAGTGGGCTCCAGCGCCCAAGGGACAAAACGGATGGTGTTGGGGTCGGGATAGAGCTGCATGTCCCGCTCCAGCGGGTCGATCATGCTGTCGTCATCCGGATATTCGCCGGTCACCGTCTGGGTGAAAATCACCTCGGGCAGACGCATGCCCCCTTCACGCAAAAACTTGTTGGCTGGGATGATCTTGCCCCGGGCGTTGCCGGTGAAATCCGGGAACAGGCACTCCACTTCCGTGATGCGATTGCTCTCCATCCAGCCTTTGATACTGTCCATGTTAAACCCCGACTTTACGGTTGCCATTGGCAAGGGTGTCTAATATATGGAACACCCTTGTTATAAAATTGTAATCAACATCACCATAAAAGCCCGCCATCAAGGGCAATGTCAAGCGGGCGTGTTTAAAAAACTATAAATAACGGTGCATATAATGACCAAGACGGCACCAAATACTAAACACTCAAATCCGTACGAAGCCCCCCTCTCGTCGTTGCAAAGGCGATGCCAACAGAGGGTGAAGCAGGCGCCAGATCCCGACCAATCCCCCGCAGGAACGGACCATTTTTTTGCAAGGGCGCACAATCCTTATCCTATTTGCTTTGCTTGGCTGCATTTTTTTGGTACAAGGCCCGCCCTGATTTGCACTCTCTTGCATGAAACAGGTGCAAATCGGGATACAAGGGCTTGGTCTGTAGGCAGACAGCCCCCATAAACAGGGATAATTGGGTTAGTAAACTGACTGGTAGTTAATCGTATGTGTGATTTCATGACTGAAGACCAACTGGCCTTTTACAAGGGGCAGATCGAGCGACAGATCGTCGAGCTCGAAGAGCGCCTGAACTCCCAGGCCAGCCAGGCCATCGCCACCGACACCAACGAGATGGCTGATGAAATTGACCGTGCCAGTATCGAGGAAGCCCGCCGTCTGGAGCTGAACCGCATCGAGCACGACAAGCTGCACCTGCGCAAGCTGCGGGGCGCATTGAAGCGCATCAGCGAAGGGGATTTTGGTTACTGCGAATCTTGCGGTGACGAGATCTCCCTCAAGCGGCTGCATGCCCGTCCGGAATCCCGTTTCTGCGTCGAATGCCAGAGCACCAAGGAATTTAACGATACCCACGTGTTCCGTCGCGTCGCCTGATTCTTCGAAGAACCGTCACCATTCTGGTGCAACAGACGCCAGCAAGGCAGGGCACCGCGCTCAAACCTTGCACAACGCCTCGCAGCAAGATGGTGACAAGTTCTGTTAGACTCCGGACACCTTCCGGAATCTACAGGAGAACAGAGAGTGAAATGGCTCATCAAGCTGTGTTTGTGCCTGCCACTGCTGGCACAAGCACAGGTTCTGACGGTCAAGGTCCCCAGCCGTCCCGTCAACAATCTTGACCAGGAGTACCAGTACAAGCTGCTGGAACTGGCCCTGACCCGCTCCGGGCAACCCTTTCGCATCCAGCCTGTCGAACTCGACCTCAACCAGTTCACCCTCCAGCAGCAGCTGAGCAAGGGCAAGACCATCAACGTCTTCTGGATGGGCACCTCCAGCGAGCTCGAATCCTCCCTGATTGCCGTCCCCATTCCGCTGTTTCGCGGGCTGGAAGGATTGCGACTGTCCTTCATCCACGCAGATGCCCAAGAGAAGTTCAACCAGATCAATACCCTGGCCGACCTCAAACAGCTGAAGGCGGCGCAAGGGGTCGGTTGGGCCGATAACAAGATTCTGGAAAATGCGGGCATCCCGACCTTATCCGGCCGATACAGCAGTCTGTTTCGCCTTATCAACGACGGCGACAAGATCGACTTCTTCCCGCGCGCCCTGGTGGAGATCTTCGCCGAGCGCAGCGAGCTGGTGGCGCAGTATCCCAACCTCGCTATCGAGCAGCATCTGCTGATCCGCTACCCCTTCGCCCAGTTCTTCTTCGTCAGCCCCGAATACCCCAAGCTGGCCAAGGCTATTCAGACCGGGCTGGAGCGGGCCTATGCCGATGGCAGCTTTATGAAGTTCTTCAATGACAACCCCAAGATCCGCGAAGCGCTCGCCAGCGCCAACCTCGATCAGCGGGTCACCATCGCCCTGCCCAATCCGGATATGACCCCGTTGCTAAAATCCATTCCGGCCCAATATTGGGAGTATCCACCGCAGGGATAAGCATCACGAGCGCCTGACCACGAAGGTCAGGCAGCGAGAACACAGTGCGCCAGGGAGGTGCCATGAAGGGAATCCAGGAGTGGTTTGCGCAGTACGGCCAGAGCCATCGCAATCCGATAAACGTCGCCATCCACAAACTGGCGGTACCGGGCATCTATCTCTGCTCGCTGGCGCTGCTCTGGTGTCTGCCACACGGGCCCTTGCCAGAGCCCCTCAACTGGGCGGCAGTGGCAGCCATTCCGGTGCTGCTGTTCTATCTGCAACTGTCGTTTTCGCTGTTCGCGGGGATGGCCGGGCTGACCGCGCTGGGATTGTGGATCTGCCACCAATGGCAGGGGCCGCTGCTGTGGCCCGCGGTGGCGGCGTTCGTGATTCTCTGGATAGCCCAGTTTGTCGGCCACAAGATCGAGGGCAAGCGCCCCTCCTTCCTCGCCGACCTGCAATTTCTGCTGATAGGCCCCGCCTGGGTGCTTGCCAGCCTCTATCGTCGCCTGGGCATTCCCTATTGAGGAGTGCCGGGCCAACAGGAGAGACCATGACACATAACCACACACGACATAACGCCCTTCGCCGCGCCCTACCCCTGCTACTGGGGGCCCTGTTTGCCGGCCCGGCGCTGGCTGACAAGGCCGACCCGGTCGGTGAAGTGAGCACCGCCTTCAAGCTGTTTGGCCCGAACCACAAGATCCTGGTGGAGGCGTTCGACGACCCGCGCATCGACGGCGTCGCCTGCTATCTGGCGCGCCCCAAGACAGGTGGCGTCAAAGGCGGGCTGGGACTGGCGGAAGATCCCTCCCACGCCTCCCTGTCGTGCCACCAGATCGGCCCCATCACCCTGCCCGAAAAGCTGAAGGCGGGAGAAGAGGTGTTCGATGTCAGCACCTCGCTGGTGTTCAAGGAGCAGAAAGTGGTGCGTTTTTACGACAAGAAACGCAATGCACTGGTTTACCTGACCTACAGCACCAAACTGGTGGATGGTTCGTACAAGAGTGCAGTCAGCGCCGTTCCCATTATGCCCTGGGGACAATAACCAGCCGGTTTGTCCGGTGATAGCTGACCCATTTTGTTGTAATTTGACGACACACACGCTGCGGAGCACATACCATGAAAGTCGCCGTATTCAGTACCAAGAGCTATGACAAAGAGCATTTCAACCAGGCCAACAGCCAGTACGGCTTCGACCTGGAGTTTTTCGATGTGCGGCTGGAGGCCAAAACGGCCCGACTGGCTCACGGCTTCCCGGTGGTGTGTCTGTTCGTCAATGACGATGCCGACCGCGAGGTATTGACCGAACTGGCTGCCAACGGCACCCAGGTGATTGCCCTGCGCTGCGCCGGTTACAACAACGTGGATCTGGCCGCCGCCAAAGAGCTGGGGCTGAAAGTGGTGCGGGTGCCCGCCTACTCCCCCGAGGCGACCGCAGAACACGCCGTCGGCATGATGATGTGCCTCAACCGCCGCATCCATAAGGCTTATCAGCGCACCCGCGACGCCAACTTCTCGCTGGAAGGGCTGGTCGGCTTCAACATGCATGGCAAGACCATTGGCGTCATCGGCACCGGCAAGATCGGTCTGGCCGCCCTGCGCATCCTCAAGGGGTTCGGGGTTCGCCTGCTGGTCAACGATCCTTACCAGAATCCGGCAGCCATCGAGCTGGGAGCCGAGTACGTGGATCTCGATACCCTGTTCCGCCAATCCGACATCATCAGCCTGCACTGCCCGCTGTTCAAAGAGAACTACCACCTGTTGAACAAGGAGGCGTTCGCCAAGATGAAGGACGGGGTGATGATCATCAACACCAGCCGTGGTGGCCTGCTCGACTCCAACGCCGCCATCGAGGCACTCAAAACCTCCCGTATCGGTGCGCTGGGGCTGGACGTCTACGAAGAGGAAGAGGATCTCTTCTTCTCCGACAAGTCCAACGAAGTGATCACCGATGACGTATTCCGCCGTCTGTCCGCCTGCCACAACGTGCTGTTCACCGGCCATCAGGCGTTCCTGACCCGCGAGGCGCTGCACGCCATCGCCGATACCACCCTCGGCAATATCCGCGCTATCGAGAGCCTGGGCCGCTGCGACAACGAAGTGGAATAAGGGCTCGCCCTCTCTTCGTCACGCGCCGGGTTGTGAGACCCGGCGCCTTCGGGTAGGCTAGCCCCCCTTTTTTATTCAGGAGTCTGGCGCCCATGTTTATCGGATTTGATTACGGCACCTCCAACTGTGCCGTGGCCGTGATGGAACAAGGTAGCCCCAGGCTGCTGAATCTTGGCGCATCCCGCTATCTCCCCTCCACCCTGCATGCCCCCCACCGGGATGCTATCGCCGGTCTGCTGGCCGAAGGGCTGGCCCCCGCCCAGCAGGCGGAGTACCTCAAGCTGCGTGGCCCCGTGGTCACCCGCGCCCAGATGGTTCGCCGCCAGATGCGCGAAGAGGGACTGATCGACGAGCTGAGCTTTGGCGGTGCCGCGCTGGAGCGCTATCTGGAAGAGCCGGACGACGGCTACTACATCAAGTCACCGAAATCCTTCCTCGGCGCCTATGGCCTCAAAGCCCCCCAGATCGCCCTGTTTGAAGACATCGTCTGCGCCATGATGCTCCATGTCCGTCAGCAGGCGGAGCAGCAGCTCGGCGCCCCGATCCGCCAGGCGGTGATCGGTCGCCCGGTCAACTTCCAGGGTCTGGCGGGGGAGGAGAGCAACCAGCAAGCTATCGCCATCCTGACCGAGGCGGCCCGTCTGGCCGGTTTCGAGCAGGTGGAGTTCCTCTATGAACCGGTGGCCGCCGGGTTTGAATTCGAGGCGCGCCTCACCGAAGACGCCGTGGTGCTGGTGGTGGATATCGGTGGCGGTACCACCGACTGCTCCATGCTGCGGATGGGCCCGAGCTACCGCGATCAGCTGGATCGCAGCAGCGATCTGCTCGGCCACAGCGGCCAACGGATCGGCGGCAACGACTTCGACATCCGCCTGACGGTGGAGGGGATGATGCCGCTACTCGGCATGCACGAGACCCTCAAGACCGGCAAGCCGCTGCCCCACCCGCTGTTCTGGGATGCGGCCGCCATCAACGACGTCAGCGCCCAGAGCCGCTTCTACAGCCTCGACACCGCCCGCCAGCTGCAGGATCTGCAGCTCGACAGCCAGCCCGGCAGCAAGCTGGGTCGTCTGGCCAGCCTGCGGGCCCACAAGCTGAGCCACCAGCTGGTATGGCGTGCCGAGCAGGGCAAGATCGCCCTCTCGGAGCAGGAACTCAATCGCCAGTCGCTGGCCGAGCTGGAAAAAGGGCTGGAAGCGGAGCTGACCCGCGAACAGCTGGCCAACGCATCGGCCCTACTGCTGGAGAAAATTGGCGAGCTGATGGACGAAGCGATTGCCGCCGCCGGTGTGCAGCCGGATCGCATCTTCGTCACCGGTGGTAGCGCCCGCTCGCCGCTGATCGCCAGCTTTATCCGCCAGAAGCTCCCGTCCATCCCGCTTGAAGGGGGCGATGACTTCGGCTCGGTGGCTGCCGGTCTTGCCCGTTATGCCGAGCGGCTGTTCGCCAACTGATCCCTGAGATAGCGTAAATTGATGGCAACATCACCCGTGTGTTGCCATTAAGCGACAGTCGTGCGGGACAAGGGACGACAGAAGCGGTCGGTCGTCCCCTCTCCCGCCCTGCTCCCGACTGCCTAAAAAGGGTATTCTTGACGCTCCCCCAACCGGAGCCCCCTCATGCCCAGATTGCCC
>OLFS01000396.1_pt1 | contig 42488 bp, 37 predicted proteins | sample 1605491 | NCBI WGS metagenome assembly OLFS01 (sample SAMEA3888921, study PRJEB22519) | human gut metagenome | biome: human gut; feature: human-associated habitat; material: faeces | place: Denmark | collected 2011 | reverse complement strand
CGCAGCCGTGGCTCACGCGCAGGCCGATACCGAAGTTGGCGTTGGTGCCGTGAATCGCATACAGACGACCAATGTACAGGGCATACAGACCCATCGGGTTATCCGGGCCTGCTGGCACAACGGCTGGCAGCGGTTCGCCCGCAGCGATGTATTCCGCGTGCATTTTAGCCGTTGGCGTCCAGGTTGGGCCCGCTTTCTTACGTTCAACTTTGGTGGTCCAGTTCAGCGGGGTGTCTTTACCCAGCTGGCCGATACCGATTGGCAGCACGATCACGGTGTTGGTGCCTTTCGGGTAGTAATACAGACGCATTTCGGCGCTGTTAATTACGATACCTTCATGAACGGTATCCGGCAGGATCAGCTGCTGAGGGATATTCAGCACGGTACCTGCTTTCGGCAGGTACGGGTCAACGCCCGGGTTCGCTTCCAGCATGTTAGACAGACCCAGCTGGTACTGCGCCGCGAAATACTCCAGCGGCTGAGAGTTACCTTCAGGAACCGTCACCACCTGGTTTTGACCCACCAGACGGCTTCCGTCGGTCGGCAGGGGATACGTCACCGCAGACGCGGTCTTACAAAAACCTACTACGGCTAACGCCGCCGCAAAAAGCGCTGTTAATTTCATGTTCATGTTGTGCGAGGTATCTAAGCCATTCTGGCGATGAGTTGATAAGTCTGAATCTGTGATGGGAGCGCATTATATGTGCATTCCCGCTCACTGGGAATTCAGATGTGTACGAAATCACATTTTTTTCGATTTTGTTAAAGTTTAGTGGATGGCCGCAACGCGGGATCTCAATTCGGAATTGTGGCATAATGCCGTGTTTATCACACTTTTCGCAGGAATCTCCCCGTGTTAGTTACCAGCAACGTCACTATGCAGTTTGGCAGTAAGCCGCTGTTCGAAAACATTTCCGTCAAATTTGGCGGCGGCAACCGTTACGGCCTGATTGGTGCCAACGGTAGCGGTAAATCCACCTTTATGAAGATCCTCGGCGGCGATCTCGAGCCGACCCTCGGCAACGTGTCGCTCGATCCGAACGAACGCATCGGTAAGCTGCGTCAGGATCAGTTCGCCTTCGAAGAGTTCACCGTGCTCGACACCGTGATCATGGGGCACGCGGAGCTGTGGGAAGTGAAGCAGGAGCGCGATCGCATCTATGCGCTGGCCGAGATGAGCGAAGAAGACGGCTATAAAGTGGCCGAGCTGGAAACGCAGTACGGCGAGATGGACGGTTACTCTGCGGAAGCGCGCGCGGGCGAGCTGCTGCTGGGCGTGGGTATTCCGGTTGAACAGCATTACGGCCCGATGAGCGAAGTCGCGCCAGGCTGGAAGCTGCGTGTGCTGCTGGCTCAGGCGCTGTTCTCTAACCCGGACATCCTGCTGCTCGACGAACCGACGAACAACCTGGACATCGACACCATCCGCTGGCTGGAGCAGACGCTGAACGATCGCGACAGCACCATGATCATCATTTCGCACGACCGTCACTTCCTGAACATGGTCTGTACGCACATGGCGGATCTGGACTACGGCGAGCTGCGCGTCTATCCGGGCAACTACGACGAGTACATGACGGCGGCCACCCAGGCGCGCGAGCGTCTGCTGGCGGACAACGCCAAGAAAAAAGCGCAGATTGCCGACCTGCAGTCCTTCGTCAGCCGCTTCAGCGCTAACGCCTCCAAATCGCGTCAGGCAACCTCGCGTGCGCGTCAGATTGATAAAATCAAGCTGGAAGAGGTTAAAGCCTCCAGCCGTCAGAACCCGTTCATCCGCTTCGAGCAGGACAAGAAGCTGTTCCGTAACGCGCTGGAAGTGGAAGCCCTCACCAAAGGCTTCGATGAAGGCCCGCTGTTTAAAAACTTCAACCTGCTGCTGGAAGTGGGCGAGAAGATTGCCATTCTGGGCGCCAACGGCGTGGGTAAATCTACCATGCTGAAAACCCTGGTCGGCGAACTGCAGCCGGACAACGGCACCGTGAAATGGTCCGAAAACGCGCAAATTGGTTACTACGCGCAGGACCATGAGTACGAGTTCGAAAATGACCTGACCGTCTTTGACTGGATGAGCCAGTGGAAGCAGGAAGGCGACGATGAGCAGGCGGTGCGCAGCATTCTGGGTCGTCTGCTGTTCAGCCAGGACGACATCAAAAAGCCTGCTAAAGTGCTCTCTGGTGGTGAGAAAGGCCGCATGCTGTTCGGCAAACTGATGATGGAAAAACCAAATATCCTGGTGATGGATGAACCGACTAACCACCTGGACATGGAATCGATCGAATCCCTGAACATGGCGCTGGAGATGTATCAGGGCACCCTGATCTTCGTCTCTCATGACCGTGAGTTCGTCAGCTCGCTGGCGACCCGCGTGATCGAAATTACGCCAGAGCGCGTGGTGGACTTCACCGGTAACTACGAAGATTACCTGCGCAGCAAAGGTATCGACGGCTAATAAAAAGCCCGGTGGCGCTTCGCTTACCGGGCCTACGGGTGTCTTTGTAGGCCGGGTAAGGCGAAGCCGCCACCCGGCAATCTTCAGAGCACCCACTCACTCCTTTCAACTCCGTTCACCCGCAGCGTACGTTTTTCCCCCGCCGGTAATGACACCTTCAGCGCCTTCCACGCCGGACGATAATCCCCACGCGCGTTCACCTTCAGGTTGATGGTTGCGCCGTCGCACACCATTTCCCATTCCACCCACAGCGCATTGCTGTTCTGATAGCCCCAGCTTTCACCGTCGTCTTCAAACAGCAGCCCCGAGGTCGTGCCGACGCCTTTCACCGGGAACAGCTTCAACTCGCGGGTCGTATCTTTTTCGGCACTCACATGCGTGATGCGCTCGCTCAGCGGCAGACCGGATCCGGCGCGCACCAGCAGCGGCAGTTTTTCCAGCGGCGCATCGAGGACGATGGATTGCCCGCCTGCATACCACGCGTGGGTGTAAAAATCATACCAGCCCGTTTCGTTATCCGGCAGCCAGACCCGGCGCTCGCGCTGCCCGGCTTCGACGACGCTGGCGACCAGCAGGTCGCGGCCCAGCAGGAAGTCATCGCACTCTTCGAAGGTCTGCGCATCGTGCTCGTGGTCGAGGAAGGTCGGGCGCAGCATCGGCTCGTCGTCGGCATGCGCCTGCCAGAGCAGGGTGTAGAGATACGGCAGCAGGCGGTAGCGCAGCTCAATCGCGCCGCGAATGGCAGGCGTGACGCCCGGATACATCCACGGCTCGTTCACCGTGTGGTCATCGTTCCACGAATGAATGGTAAAGCGCGGGTGCATCACGCCGTTCTGCACCCAGCGCACGAACAGCTCGGCGTCCGGCTTGTCGCCGGAGAACCCGCCGACGTCGTGCCCGACGTTGAACAGCCCGGACAGGCTCATGCCCAGCCCCATGCGGATGTTATAGCGCAGCGTGTCCCAGTTGGTGCGGTTGTCACCGCTCCAGGTCTGAACGTAGCGCTGCATCCCGGCGCAGCCGGAGCGGGAGATGAGATACGGGCGTTTTTCCGGCGCAAAGCGCTGCTGCGCTTCCAGCGAGGCGCGCATCATCAGCAGCGGCATGACCGGGCGAATATGCTTGATGGCGATCTCCTTGCCGAAGCCGTGACAGCGGGCTTCTCCGTCCCACACTTCATATTCGTTGTTGTCGTTCCAGGTGGAGTCGATGCCCATCTCCAGCAGCTGCGTGGTGACGCCGTTCTGCCACCACTGCACCGTCTGCGGGTTGGTAAAGTCGAGGTGCGAGCCTTCGTCATCCCAGAAGCTGGAGCGTTCGGGTGCATCGGTTTCTGAATCGCGAATGAACAGGCCGCTCTCCGCCACTTCGCTGTAGCGCGGATGATCTTGCAGCAGGCACGGCTTGATGTTTGCGGCCAACTTCAATCCCGCGTCGTGGAACGCCTGGCTCATCACCTTCGGCTGCGGCACCTTGTCATAGTTCCAGTTGAAGACGTAGCGCTTGCCGTTGATGGAGGTATAGCCAGACGAAAGCTGGAACGAGTCGCACGGAATGGCGTGCTCTTCGCACAGGCGGATGAAGTTCATCAGCTGATTCTGCGCGTCCGGCGCGTCGGTGTAGTGCATGGTCGAGCCGCTGTAGCCCAGGCTCCATTTCGGTCCGAACAGCGTTTTCCCGGTCAGGCGCACAAAGGTTTTGGTGACGTCCAGCACGCGCCTGCCGGTAAAAATGTAGTAATCGATATCGCCCGCTTCCGCCTGCCAGCGGCGATAGGCAGTGTGGTAGTTGTCGATTTCGTTACCCAGATCCAGCCAGCAGCTGCTCAGGTTGTCGTAGAACAGACCGTAGCTCACGTCGTCGCGGCGGGTAAGGGTGAACGGAATGTGCTTGTACAGCGGGTCGGTGCTGGCGGCGTTGTAGCCCATGGCGTCGAGGTTGCGCATCTCGTAGCGTTTACCGTTGCGCTGCAGATCGCCCGCTTTCTCACCCAGGCCGTAGAAACGCTCGTCTTTACGACGGCTGAGGTAGTGCGCCACGCCGTCGCCGTGGGCGTTCAGCAGGTAGGCGCTGGTGGGGCGGTCGTTGACCAGCGGTTGCCACTCGCCCGCCTCATTGCGGTAGTGCCACTCCAGCCACAGCGGCTGGTGCACGGTGACGCGCAGCTGTTCGGTTGCCACGGTTAACGTGTCGTCCTGCTGCGTCAGCGTCCAGGCCGGGCAGGTGAAGCCGCTGACATCGTCACGACGGCGACCTTCCCACGGCACGTCTTGTTCCGGGGCGATGCTCCAGGTGCGGTCCAGCGCCAGCTCGCCTTTGCGTTTGATCAGTACGCGGAACAGGTTCTCTTCCAGCACATACAGGCACAGACGGTGCTGGTTATCGACCAGCAGTTCAAGATGGTTTGCCGACTGCGTATCAAGGGTCCAGTTTTTCAGGGTTTTCATATGCAATACATCCACTATCAGGCGCGCTTGGCGCGACGTTCAGCAATAAATGCTACCAGGAAGAGAGCGCCAATCAGGTCAAAGAAGCCCATGGCGATAAAGAGCGGGTTAAAGCCGATTTTGTCGGCGGTCACACCGATTAACAGCGAGAACAGGAAGCTGGCGATCCACGCCGCCGAGCCGCGCATGCCGTTGACGGTCGCCATCTGACCTTTGTCGAAGGACTCCACGACCAGGGCGCTGAGCATGCAGGAGATGATCTGGTGCCCGAAGCCGCCGATGGAGATCAGCACGATGGTGATGTACGGGTCGCGGATAATGGCCACGATGGCCAGCGAGATCATCAGGAACGCGCCCGTCACGGAGCTGGCGACGACCGAGTTCACGCGGGAGCAGCCGAACAGGCGAGTGTACAGACGCGTCAGGTAGCCGCTCGCCACGCTGCCGAGGTCAGCGGCGAGGAACGGCAGCCAGGCAAACATCGCAATCTGCTTCAGGTCCATGCCGTGCTCTTTGGCAAGGTACAGCGGCACCCAGAAGCTCAGCACCGCCCAGGCCGGTTCCGCCATAAAGGCCGGGATGGCGATACCGTAGAAGCGTTTGTTCTTCGAGACGGTTTTCAGCGCGGTCAGGAAGGGCAGTTTGACGGCAGGCGGTTCGTTATCCTGCTTGATAAACGCCAGTTCGTCCTTGCTCAGGTTCGGGTGCTGCTCCGGGTTGTGGTAGAACGCCCACCACAGGATCACCCACAGCAGCGCCAGCACGCCGGTAAACATGAACGCCCCCTGCCAGCCGAACGAGGCGTGAGCGAAGTAAATGATAGGCGGAGCCAGCATCGCGCCGATAGAGAAGCCCACGCCCGCCCAGCCGGCAGCAACGGGACGCTCTGATTTCGGGAACCACTCGCCAATGGTTTTGGCGTTCGCCGGGGTAGCGGCAGCTTCGGAAGCCCCCATAAAGAAGCGCAGGATCGCCAGGTGCAGCCAGCTTCCGGCGCCCGCGTGGAAAATACACATCAGCGCCCAGATCCCGGCGCAGACCATGAAGCCAATCTTCAGGCCGATCACGTCAATCAGCCAGCCGCACAGGGGCTGGAAAATGGTGTAGGCAATCTGGAACGCACCGACGATCCAGGAGTATTGCTCGGTGGTGATCCCTAGGCTCTCTTTCAGTTCCGGGGCGAGGATCCCGAGCGAGTTTCGGGTGATGTAGTTAACGGTGACGCCAAGTAAGAACAGCACCAGTACGTACCAGCGCAGGTTCTTGATGACGCGACGGGTTTTGCTTGTCGCTACGGTGTTATTGATGTCCTGACTCATTTTACTCTCCACAAGACGGACGGTAAGGGGACGGAGGTTCAGGTGTCACACAGATTTTTATGCCTTTGATTTCTATCCGTTTAAACTGTTTCAGTTGGTATACAACTAGTATGGAAGTTGTGTGACAGGTTCACCTTAAGGGAGAAAATGAGCGGGCAATAGTCTATTTTGTGCAAAATTTCTCATAACTGACGTAAACACTCTGGCAAGATGGTATTGATGTCAGTTATTGCCTGACAAACACGCTATGAAAATTTTTTCATTTCGCAAATGGAGCCAGATCACAAAATGGACAAAAGGCTAAAAATCACCGAAATCGCTGCCCGCACGCAGCTCTCGATCAGCACCGTGTCACGCGTGCTGGCAGGGAAAGCGAATACCAGTGAAAAAGCGCGCGCAAAGGTGCTGGCGTGCGCGCGGGAGCTGGGCGTGATGGAGGGCATGGCGGCGGGACGGCTGCTGCTCAATAGCCTGGTGGTTTTTGCTCCTCAGCGCGCCTTCGACGAGCGGTCCGACATCTTTTACTACCGCGTGATCCAGAGCGTGAGTAAAGGCCTGGCATCCCACGATGTGCGCCTGCGCTACTGCGCGCTGGAAGAGAACGACAGCGACGCCCAGCTTTTTCTGGTGCGGATGAACGAGTCGGACACGCAGGCCGCCATTCTTCTCGGTATCGACGACCCGCATATCCACGATCTGGCTGCGGATGTCGGCAAACCCTGCATGTTGATTAACTGCCGCGACCGGCACATGCGTCTGCCTGCCGTTACGCCGGATCACCGCGCCATTGGCGAGCGGGCGGCGGAATACCTGTTCGAGATGGGACACCGTGAGGTGATGAACGTGCTGTGCCTGCGTCGCTACACCATGGAGCTGCGTCTGTCAGGGATCCGTGACGCGTGGCAGTCCCACAACCTGACGTTCAACGACAGGCGCGATCTGCTGGTGGTGCCCAGCTTCAGCGCGCGCGAAACGGAACAGTTGGTCAGCGCCTGGCTCAGCGAAATGCAGGGCAAGGATTTGCCAACCGCGTTCCTGGTCGGTGGCGATTTTATGGCGGCGGGGACCATCAGCGCATTACAAAACCACGGATTGCGCGTGCCGCAGGACGTCTCGGTGATGAGCATTGACGGGTTTAACCTGGCGGCGATCCAGGATGTGCCGCTCACTGCCGTGCATGTTCCCCGCGACGAGCTGGGAACGGAAGCGGTACACATGCTCCAGCAGCGGCTGATGCGCCCGGACGCGCCGGTGGGGACGTTACTGCTTAACGGCACGCTGACCGTACGAGAATCGGTACGGCGGATACGTCAGGGGAAACGACGCACCGCCGTTGAGCGGGAAGGGCTGTACGACAGTTAGACCATGCCCAGCGCGCGCTTGCCGTGGATGTTGAGATCGTTCACGGTAAAGCGGTCCTGCCAGCTCTTTTCATAATCTTCGCGTGGGAAATCCCCGGGCGATGCGCCGGTCTCCAGCGCTTCCTTGACCTTCTTCGCATAGGCGAGGTTTTTCTCGCACATCGGTGCGGCGGGGATGTACATCACGTTGCCCCAGCCCTGCTGATTGTCCACCGGCGCGACGGAGTGGATCACATCGCAATGCCACCACACGGAATCGCCCGCTTCGAGCGCCGGAATGCTGGTCAGCGCCTCGATGAGCAGCGGGTGCCACTTCTCGGATATCGGCAGCACGCGCCCCGGCGCCACGCCGCACAGCTCGTCTTCCGGCACGTCGTCCAGCAGCGGACGCAGCAGAATGTACGCCATCGCTTCCGGGATCGGCACCACGTGCAGTAGCCCCTGGCCAGGGATCATGTCCGACAGCGCGGTCCAGCCCTGGAAGGTGCGGAACACCGAGCATTTGGTGGTGTTATCGACGGTATACTCTTCCACTTCGGTACGGTGCGCGGCGTTCCACGGATCGTACTTGTCGACATTGCCGTCAAACACTCGGGCAAAGACCTGCTGGTAAGCCGGCAGCAGCCAGCGCTCCAGCGCGCCGGAGTCTGTATGCGCGCCGAGCCCTTTCGAGGTGGTTCCCGGCGGACGGCGGCGGATACGATCCGGGTAAATCACGCTCACGTCCGGGTCGAACCACTGCTTGCCGTTGCTCTCGAACGTCCATAAACGGTTAAGGAACGACTGCACCTTCGCCATCTCTTCACTCTGACGCGCCTGCATTTGCGCCTGCGACCAGTAGATCGGGTAAATTTCCGGACGGGAAGCGGTCAGGGTGCCAAAGAAGTTATCGCCTGGCCCTTTGTACACCTCGTCAAACTTGTTCAGATCGAGGTAGTCGAGCATCGACTGATCCCACGCCAGTGCCTGCTCGCACGGGAAGTGACCTTTAATCACCGCACAGCCGCGGCGTTTAACGGCGTCGCGCTGCGCGTCGGTAATCGTGCCGTTTTTTACATCGGTAAACGGGATCACCGGCCAGACGGATTCACCTTTATTTTTAAGCGCGTTAATTTCCGCCACGCGGGTGGCAATTTTGTCGCTGAGCTTGTTAAACACCGCCTGCACGTCGCCGATCTGCGCGCGTAACTCACGTTTCAACTGACGGATTGCCGCTTTGTGATCCGCCGGCAAGGTTTCACTGGTAAAGGTCATAACTGCCTCACATCTTTCATTCGAAAGTAAAAGTGTCTACAAGTGATACTTTAAGTTAAAAATAAGTTAATGCAAGTTTAAAAACTTGACGTGCGCCACAGGACGGAAAAAGAGTGAGAGGCCGGAGCCAGGCTCCGGCGAAGAAAGGATCAGGCGTCGAACGGGGAATGGTTGTCGAGCACGGCCTGAATGACGTTCAGCGCGCCCTGATGGTTGTTGTCGTCAGTGCTGTAGCGGCTGATTTCTTTGATGCTTTCCGCCGCGTTGCCCATCGCAAAGGAGTATTTCACCAGCTTCAGCATCTCGGCATCGTTGCCGCTGTCGCCAATGGCCACGCACTCTTGCGGGGAGATTTTCCAGCGCTTCAGCAGACGGCTGATGCCGTTAGCTTTGTGCAGGCCGGGGATAATCAAATCGACAAAGCCAAAGCCGCTGGTGACCGGCTTCATGATGCCGTCCAGCGAGACGTGCAGCTTATCCACCAGATTGGGGATATCGCTGTCCGGCAGGTTCAGGGAGAACTTAAACAGCACGTCGTCAATGTCGCGGTAATCGCTAATGCGCTTTAAGCGGTGGTAGTGCTTTGACATCAGCGCCACGAACGCGTCCGGGGCTTTATCGCTGACGTACGCGCTCTCCAGCCCGCAGGCCACGAAGTTCAGCCCTTTATCTTTCAGCAGTTCGCCAATCACGATCTGCGATTCATGTCGGGTCAGCTCGCCGTGAAAAATCTGCTCCCCGCGATCGAACACCAGTGCGCCGTTTTCCGCCACGAAGGAGATCCGATCTTTGAGCTCCGGAAAGAAGGAGATGAGCTGGTAATACTGGTTGCCGCTGGCGACAACGAATTCAATGTCGCGGGCTTTAAGCTGTTCAAACTGTGCCTGGAAGCGGTCACGATCGTACTGCTTGGCATCATCAAGAAAAGTTCCGTCCATATCGGTGACGATAACTTTAACGGTCATACTGTGCTCCTGGGTCACTGCGTTTTGAAACATTCTAATAACAAGGTGACGGGGAGCACAAATTTAATTTCGAATGAAAGTCAGAAAGCCGGGTGGCGGCTTCGCCTTACCCGGCCTACGAGGAGACTCTGTAGGCCCGGTAAGCGCAGCGCCACCGGGCGTTTTTCTTACAGCGTATGTTCAGTACGGGCGATAATATCGTCCTGCGCATCCGGCGACAGGGCGGTGAAGAACGCCGAGTAACCTGCGACGCGCACCACGAGGTCACGATACTGGTCAGGGTGTTTCTTCGCCTCCAGCAGCGTGTCGCGCGAGACGATGTTGTACTGAATATGCCAGCCCTTATGCACCTCGAAGAAGGTGCGCAGCAGCACCATCAGCTTCTGGCGATCGCTGTCGTTTTCCAGCGTTGACGGGTTCAGCTTCTGGTTCAGCAGCACGCCGCCGAGAATCGCCTCGGTAGGCAGTTTACCCACGGAACCGATGACCGCCGTTGGACTCAGGTGGTCGGTACCGGAAGCCGGGCTTGCCCCTTCCGCCAGCGGCGTGTGCGCCTTACGTCCGTCCGGCGTCGCCATCGTCGCCGCGCCAAACGGCACGTTCGCGGAGATGGAAGAGGTGCCCGCGTAGTAGTTACCGCCAATCGGGCCGCGGCCGTGGCGTGGGTTGTGGTACTGCTTCAGCTCTTCAATGTAGGTCTGATAGGCGCGGGTCAGCAGCATGTCCACGCTGTCGTCGTCGTTGCCGTACTTCGGTGCGCCGTTGATCAGGCGCTGACGCAGCTGCTCGTGGGTCAGCCCGTCGAAGTCATCCGCCAGCGCCGCCGCCAGCTGCTGCTGGCCAATGATGCCCTGTTCGAACACTAGCTTCTTCACCGCCGCCAGGCTGTTGCCGAGGTTGGCGATCCCCACCTGCAGGCCGGACACCCAGTCATACTTCGCGCCGCCCTGCTTGATGCTTTTCGCGCGCTCGATGCAGTCGTCCACCAGCGCCGAGCAGAGAATATCGTGGACGTTCTCCTCCAGCATGGTGTCCACCACGTACTCAATCTCGATGGATTTGCGGGTGTAGTAGCGGATCTGGCTATCCCAGGCCGCCATCACCTCGTCGAAATTGTCGAAGTTATCGGCAGAGAGCGCTTTCTCCTGCGGCAGGAACACCTTGCCGCTGGTGGCATCGCGGCCGCCTTCCAGCGCGGCCAGCATCACGCGGGCGAAGTTGATGAAGCTCATGCCGGTGCAGCGATAGCCCCACTTGCCGCCCACCGCGGTTTCGATACAGCCAATCGCCGCGTAGTCGTAGGCGTCGTCTCGTTCAACGCCGAGCTTGATGAATTCCGGGATCACGATTTCATCGTTGTTGAACGCGGGCATCCCGAAGCCGCAGCGGATCACCTGAACGCAGGCGTCGAGGAAGTCGTTGCTCATGCCCGCGTGGTAACGCACGCTCAGGTTCGGCTGGGTGGAGCGCAGACGGCCGCAGGATTCCAGAATCGCGTAGGAGAGCGGGTTCACCGCGTCCATCGGCTCACCGTTGACCAGCTTCTGGCCGCCGATGGTGACGTTCTGGTACAGCGGGCTGCCGGCGGAGGCTTTGGAGTGCGAGCCGGAGCGGATCTTGTTCACTTCCAGCAGCTTCAGCCAGCAGCTGTGCAGCAGTTCGATGGCATGTTCGCGATCCAGGCTCTGGTTCAGCTCCACGTCGCGGCGGTAGTACGGATAGAGATACTGGTCCATACGCGCGAAGGAGACGGAGTGGCCGTTGGACTCAATCTGCAGGATCAGCTGAATGAAGTAGCACAGCTGCAGCGCCTGCCAGAAGGTTTTTGGCGGCTCGTGAGCAATCACGTCGCAGTTTTCTGCCATCGCCAGCAGCTCGTCGCGGCGGCTTTCGCGGGTTTCGGTGGAGGCCATCTCGCGCGCCAGATCGGCGAAGCGTTTGATGTGCAGGCTCACCGCTTCCAGCACGATATCAATTGCCTTCAGGAACTGATCGCCGTGCAGGTCTTCCAGCACCGTCAGGTTGATGCGCGAGCGGCGCTCGGCCACTTTGGCGCGCAGGCCGTCGAGACCTTTCTCCAGCACCAGGGGGAAGTTCACCGCCAGGTGCGCGTCGCCGGAGGTCATGTTACCTTCGGCTTTGATGATGCCGGTTTCCAGCAGGCCTTTCTGCTCGTCGGTGAACATGCCGTAGCAGCGGTCCTGCACCGTCTGGCCGCGCCACCACGGGCAGATCTCATGCAGCACACGCTTGTTCTCTTCGCTCACCGCAAAGCCCGCGCCCGGGCGGTCCGCCAGGTCGTCAATCTCTTTCTCAATCCAGGAGACGGTGTATTCCGGGAAGATCGGTGCGGCGCGCACTTCGCTGGCCTGGTTACCGATAATCAGCTCGTCGTGTTTGATCCAGATGGTACGCTCGGCCAGGTGATGCGCCAGCGCCAGGGCGCGACGGACCGGGATCGGCTTGTCCATGTGCTGCTGATACATTTCGGTGTAATGCTGGGCGCGCTCGGTACAGACCGGCGGCTTAACGATATGCACCAGCGCCGTTTTGTGCGCCTTAATGCGCTCGCTGAGGGTATTGAGATTCAGGGTTGTCATAAGTTTATCCTCGTAAGGTCGCGGTTAACCCTTTCTGGCAGGCGTACTGCTGCGCGAAGTCCAGCAGGGCAGGGTTATCCAGCGGTTTGTCAGGGGCAGAGTAGGGTTGGCCGAGCAGGGTGTATTTGTTCATGCCCAGCGTGTGATACGGCAGAAAATGAATATCGTCGACGCCGAGCTCATCGGCAGCGAAGTTGGTAATGGCGGTGATGGACGCTTCATCGGCGTTAAAGCCCTGGATCAGCGGCACGCGGATGGTGATCTTTTTCCCGGCGGCGGCCAGGCGTTTCAGGTTGTCCAGGATGCGCTTAGCCGAACCGTCCGTCCACTGCTTGAACAGGTCACCGTCGACGTGCTTCAGGTCGGCGAGGAACAGATCGACGTACGGTAATGACGGCTCGATATAGTGCCACGGCACGTGAAGGCAGGTTTCGACGGCGGTGTGGATCCCCTGGTCATGGCTGGCTTTAAACAGGGCCTGCGCCAGCTCGGGGTTCATAAACGGTTCGCCGCCGGAGAGGGTGATCCCGCCGCCGCTGCGGTCGTAGAAGGGTTTGTCGCGCAGTACGGTCGCCATGATCTCCTCGACCTGCCGTTCTTCACCGCAGACGGTCAGCGCCTGCGTCGGGCAGCAGTCGGTGAGGGCTTTAAGCGTCTCTTCACTTAATTTCTCACGATGAATGACCATCCCGTTCAGCGCACGTTCGATACAGCCCGGTGCCGCCTGCTGACACAGGTCGCAGCCGTCCAGGCACAGACGCGCATCAAACAGCACGTCCCGCGTGCGGGAGCGGCTTTCCGGGTTCTGGCACCAGCGACAGCCCAGCGAGCAGCCTTTCAGGAACACCACGGTACGGATACCGGGGCCATCGTGGGTAGAGTAACGCTGAATATTGAAGATCATGTTTTCGCCTCTCATCTTGCATGCGAAGATTAAATTACTTTCGAATGAAAGTTATCTTGATGCAGGTCAACTCTTGAGCAGGTTTTGTCGTGATAGGGTAAGTGCAGGCTAATTTTGAGGGTGACATCATGGAACTTTATCTCGACACATCTGACGTTGCGGCAGTCAAAAAGCTGGCGCGTATCTTCCCGCTGGCGGGCGTGACCACCAACCCAAGCATCGTTGCGGCCGGTAAAACGCCGCTCTACGAACTGCTGCCCGCGCTGCACGACGCGCTGGGCGGTAAAGGCCGTCTGTTTGCGCAGGTGATGGCGACCACCGCCGAAGGGATGGTGGAAGACGCGCGTAAGCTGCGCGCCATCATTAACGATCTGGTGGTGAAAGTGCCGGTGACCGCAGAAGGGCTGGCGGCGATCAAGATGCTGAAAGCGGAAGGGATCCCGACGCTGGGTACGGCGGTATACGGTGCCGCGCAGGGGATGCTGTCCGCGCTGGCGGGAGCGGAGTATGTGGCGCCTTACGTTAACCGCGTGGACGCGCAGGGCGGGGACGGGATCCAGACCGTGGTGGAATTACAGCAGCTGCTGACGCTGCATGCCCCGCAGTCAAAAGTGCTGGCCGCGAGCTTTAAAACCCCGCGTCAGGCGCTGGATTGCCTGCTGGCTGGGTGCGAGTCCATCACGCTGCCGCTGGACGTGGCGCAGCAGTTTATTACCTCTCCGGCTGTGGATGCGGCGATTGTGAAGTTTGAGCAGGACTGGCAGGGGGCGTTTGGACGGACGTCCATCTGACGCGGTTGCCGGGTGGCGCTGGCGCTTACCCGGCCTACGTTCGTATCGCGGTTGCCGGGTGGCGCTGACGCTTATTCGGCCTGCGTTCGAGCCGTTGTAGGTCGGGTAAGGCGAAGCCGCCACCCGACTTTTTTACTGGCTACACACCTCACACCCCGGGTTACGCATCAGCTTCATCTCGCGGAACTGGCAGGTCATCGCGTCGTACATCACGATTTTCCCGGCTGCCGGCGTGCCGTAATTCGCCAGCACTTTGATCGCTTCCATTGCCTGCAACGAACCAATCACGCCGACGAGTGGCGCCATCACGCCCGCCTCAACGCAGGTCAGCGCATTCTCGCCAAACAGACGGCTCAGGCAGCGGTAGCAGGGTTCACCCTCGGCGTACGTGAAGACGCTGATTTGCCCCTCCATGCGGATCGCCGCGCCGGAGACCAGCGAGGTTTTGTGAGCAAAACAGCCCGCGTTGAGCTGGTTGCGGATGGCGACGTTATCGGTGCAGTCCAGCACCAGGTCGTGCCGGGCAATCTGCGCGAACAGCGCGTCGTCATCCAGCATTGCGTCAATCAGCGTGAACTGAACGTGGGGGTTGATGCGCGCCAGCGCAGCCCTGGCGGATTCCACTTTCGGCTGGCCCACCGTCGCGTCGCTGTGCAGCGTCTGGCGCTGCAGGTTGGAGACCGATACGGTATCGAAATCCAGCAGCGTCATGCTTCCCACGCCCGCCGCGGCAAGGTACTGCGCGGCGGCGCAGCCCAGCCCGCCCAGCCCGACGACCAGCACGCTGGCCGCCTTGAGCGCTTCCTGACCCTCGAAGTCAAACCCGCGCAGCACGATCTGGCGGTTGTAGCGCATCATCTCCGGGTCGCTCAGTTCCACCGTCATGTCAGCCTCCGAACAGGTGGTTAAAGCGCTCGACCTCAACCCATTCGCCGGCTTCCACGTTGCCGCGCTCGCGCTCCAGCACGATGAAGCAGTTGCCCAGACTGAAGGAGCTGAAAATGTGCGAGCCCTGATGTCCGGTAGTGCGTACTTCAAGCTCGCCGTCCGCGCCGCGGGTCAGAATGCCGCGCTGGAAATCGAGACGGCCCGGTGATTTTTTCAGCCGCGTGGCGGCACGCACGCGCACGCGTTCCGGCAGCGGGCTGGCCTTGTTGCCGGAAAGCTTCGCCAGCAGCGGGATCGCCAGCTGGTAGAAGGTGAGTGCCGCCGAGACCGGGTTCCCCGGCAGGCCGCAGAACCAGCTGTGTGAAAGCTTGCCAAACGCGAACGGCTTGCCCGGCTTGATCGCCAGCTTCCAGAAGGCGATTTCACCCAGCTCTTCAAGAAGGGTTTTGGTGTAATCCGCTTCGCCCACGGAGACGCCGCCGGAGCTGATGACCACGTCGGCGGATTTATCCGCCTCGATAAACGCCGCGCGCAGTTTTTCCGGATCGTCAGGAATGATGCCGAGGTTAATCACCTCGCAGCCCAGCTGCTCCAGCATCAGGTGTACCGCCAGGTGGTTGGTGTCGTAAATCTGGCCGTCCTGCAGCGGCTGGCCCGGAAGCTGCAGCTCGTCGCCGGTGGAGAAAACGGCGACGCGCACTTTACGGATTACGTCGATTTCAGCAACGCCGAGCGACGCCAGCACCGGCAGCTCCGCCACCGTCAGCTTTTGCCCGGCGGCAAAGACCGTCGCGCCGAGGGTAATGTCTTCGCCCGTGCGACGGATGTTCTGGCCCGCTTTGACGCTGGCGGTAAAACGCACGCCGTCGTCGGTCTGTTCGGTCTCTTCCTGCATCACCACGGCGTCGCAGCCTGGCGGAACCGGCGCGCCGGTCATGATGCGCACGCAGGTGCCCGCAGGCCATTCGCCGCTAAACGGCTGACCCGCAAAGGCTTTACCCGCCACCGGCAGGGCGTTACCCGTCTGGAGATCCGCCAGGCGTACCGCGTAACCGTCCATCGCGGAGTTATCAAACCCCGGCACGTTAAGCGGAGAGACGATATCGCGCGCGGCAATACGGCCAAAACAGCGCACGAGGGGCAGCGTCTCAACGTCATGCAGCGGGGAAACTCGGTCAAGCATCTGCGTGAGTGCCGTCTCAAGCGGCATCAGTCCGGCGGTAAAATCCATGGTGGGCTCCTGCGGAGTAACAACGAAAGCGTCCATTATGGCAGAAAAGTGCGGCTAACTGTATGACCGAAGGGTGCACGCTTTACATCACTGTTACGTCTTTCTATATTCAAAAATCATCTGAAGTTTCGTCGACGATAATGATATTTATAGAAAAAGCCGCAAAACAGGCTAACGGGTGATGCGAATGGTTAAGGCGGTAATCGCAATTCATGGCGGGGCCGGGGCAATCACCCGTGCACAGCTCACTTCTGAGCAGGAAAAACGCTACATCGACGCGCTGTACGCCATTGTCGAAACGGGCCAGAAAATGCTGGAAGCGGGCGAGAGCGCGCTGGATGTGGTCACTGAGGCGGTGCGTCTGCTGGAAGAGTGCCCGTTATTTAATGCGGGGATCGGTTCGGTCTTTACCCGGGATGAAACGCACGAGCTGGATGCCTGCGTCATGGACGGTATCACCCTGAAAGCGGGGGCCGTGGCAGGCGTCAGCCACCTGCGTAACCCGGTGCTGGCCGCGCGTCTGGTGATGGAAGAGAGCCCGCACGTGCTGCTGACGGGCGCGGGGGCGGAGAGGTTTGCCTTCGAACACGGAATGGAGCCGGTCTCGCCTGACCTGTTTTCCACGGAAGCCCGCTATCAGCAGCTGCTGGACGCTCGTTCGGCGGGCATGACGCAGCTTGACCATACTGCGCCGCTGGATGAGTGCAGCAAAATGGGCACGGTGGGCGCGGTGGCGCTGGATAAAGCCGGCAACCTCGCGGCGGCAACCTCCACGGGCGGGATGACCAACAAGCTGCCCGGACGCGTGGGTGATAGCCCGCTGCCCGGCGCGGGTTGCTATGCCAATAACGCGACGGCGGCGGTGTCATGTACCGGCACCGGAGAAGTGTTTATCCGCGCTCTCGCGGCCTATGACATTACTGCGCTGATGGATTACGGCGGCTTAAGCCTGAGCGAGGCCTGCGAGCGCGTGGTGATGGAAAAATTACCTGCCCTGGGCGGCATCGGCGGCCTCATTGCGGTGGATCGTGAGGGCAACGTGGCCCTGCCGTTCAACAGTGAAGGCATGTACCGCGCCTGGGGCTATGCCGGCGATGAGCCGAGCACGGGGATTTATCGTGAATAAGGGGGCAGCGCGTGCCGCACAGTGAAGAGCTGGACAACCGCGAAGTGCTGGCTGTCCATCAGCTGAATATTGCGTTTCAGGAAGAGCGGCAGTTCATCCCCGCAGTACAGAATTTATCGTTCACGCTCAGGCGCGGCGAGACGCTGGCGATTGTTGGCGAGTCCGGTTCCGGGAAATCGGTCACCGCGCTGGCGCTGATGCGCCTGCTGGAACAGACGGGCGGTCAAATCAGCAGCGAGAAAATGCTGCTGCGCCGCCGTAACCGCCAGGTCATTGATTTAAACGAGCTGAGCGGCGCGCAGATGCAGGGCGTGCGTGGGGCGGATATTGCGATGATCTTCCAGGAGCCGATGACCTCCCTGAACCCGGTGTTCCCGGTCGGGGAACAAATTGCCGAGTCCATTCGCCTGCATCAGGGGCTGAGCGGCGATGAGGCGCTCAGGGAAGCCAGACGCATGCTGGAGCTGGTACGCATTCCGGAGGCGCAGGCCATTCTCGGCCGCTACCCGCATCAGCTTTCCGGCGGCATGCGCCAGCGGGTGATGATCGCTATGGCGCTCTCCTGCCGTCCCGCGGTGCTGATTGCCGATGAGCCGACGACGGCGCTGGACGTGACGATTCAGGCGCAGATCCTGCAGCTCATCAACGTGCTGCAGCAGGAGATGGAGATGGGGGTGATCTTTATCACCCACGATATGGGCGTGGTCGCCGATATCGCCGATCGCGTACTGGTGATGCACAAGGGCAGCGCGGTCGAAACCGGCACGGTTGAGCAGATTTTTCACGCGCCCGCGCATCCCTACACCAAAGCGCTGCTGGCGGCGGTCCCGCGTCTTGGGGCGATGAACGGCAGCGATCTGCCGCGTCGTTTTCCGCTGATTTCCCTGGCGGCGTCTGAGCCGCAGGAGGAGGAACGCGAGCAGGACACCGTGGTGCCGGGCAAGCCCATTCTGGAAGTGCGCAATCTGGTCACCCGGTTTCCGCTGCGCAGCGGTGTACTGAACCGGGTGAAGCGCGAAGTGCACGCGGTGGAAAACGTCAGCTTCGATCTCTGGCCGGGCGAAACGCTGGCGCTGGTGGGGGAGTCCGGCTGCGGTAAATCCACGACCGGGCGCGCGTTGCTCCGTCTGGTGGCCTCTCAGGAGGGCAGCATTACCTTTAACGGCGAGCGCATTGATACCCTTCCGGACAGCAGGCTGCAGGCGGTGCGGCGGGATATTCAGTTTATTTTCCAGGATCCGTATGCCTCCCTCGATCCGCGCCATACGGTGGGGTATTCGATCATGGAGCCGCTGCGGGTGCATAACCTGCTCGACGGCGAGGCGGCGCAGCGTCGCGTCGCCTGGCTGCTGGAGCGCGTTGGCCTGAAGCCGGAACATGCCTGGCGTTATCCTCACGAGTTTTCCGGCGGACAGCGGCAACGTATCTGCATCGCCCGCGCGCTGGCGCTGAACCCGAAAGTGGTGATTGCGGATGAATCCGTCTCGGCGCTGGATGTCTCTATTCGGGCGCAAATCATCAATCTGTTGCTGGATTTACAGCGGGATATGGGGATCGCCTTCCTGTTTATCTCGCACGACATGGCAGTGGTTGAGCGCATCAGCCATCGGGTGGCGGTGATGTTTATGGGGCAAATTGTGGAAATCGGTCCGCGAAGAGCGGTGTTCGAGAACCCACAGCACCCGTATACCCGCAAGCTCATCGCGGCGGTCCCGGTCGCCGATCCAGCGCATCGTCACGGCCAGCGCGTGCTGCTGCAGGATGAAATGCCGAGCAATATTCGTAAACGCGGCGAGGCCGTAGAGCGCGTGGCGCTGCGTGAGGTCGGGCCGGGTCATTTCGTGGCTCCCCCGCGTCAGGACAATGCTTTTTCGCGGTTATAACTTTCAACAGGCAGGAGAACACAATGGTTACATTTGTAGCGCGTAGATGGTTGTTAGCCGCGAGCGTGACGGCAGCCCTGGCCGCTGCCCCCGCGTTCGCTGCCAAAGATGTGGTGGTCGCTGTCGGCTCTAACTTCACCACGCTGGATCCGTATGACGCTAACGACACGCTCTCCCAGGCGGTGGCGAAATCGTTCTACCAGGGCCTGTTTGGCCTGGATAAAGAGATGAAGCTCAAAAACGTGCTGGCGGAGGGGTACACCGTTTCGGATGACGGGCTGGTGTACACCATTAAGCTCAAAACCGGGGTGAAGTTCCAGGACGGCACCGACTTTAATGCCGACGCGGTGAAGGTTAACCTCGATCGCGCCAGCAATCCTGAGAACAGCCTTAAGCGTTATAACCTCTATAAAAACATCGCCAAAACCGAGGTGGTCGACCCGGCGACGGTAAAAATCACCCTGAAAGAGCCGTTCTCCGCGTTTATCAATATTCTGGCGCATCCGGCGACGGCAATGATTTCCCCTGCCGCGCTGAAGAAATACGGCAAGGAGATCGGCTTCCACCCGGTCGGTACCGGTCCGTACGAGCTGGTCACCTGGAACCAGACCGATTTTGTGAAGGTGAAGAAATACGCGGGATACTGGCAGAAAGGGCTGCCGAAGCTGGACACCATCACCTGGCGCCCGGTGGTGGACAACAACACCCGTGCGGCGATGCTGCAAACCGGCGAGGCGCAGTTTGCCTTCCCTGTGCCGTATGAGCAGGCCGCCATTCTGGAGAAAAACAGCAAGCTGGAGCTGGTCGCCAGCCCGTCGATCATGCAGCGCTACATCAGCATGAACGTCACGCAAAAGCCGTTCGATAACCCGAAGGTGCGCGAAGCCATTAACTATGCCATTAACCGTCAGGCGCTGGTGAAGGTCGCTTTTGCGGGCTATGCCACCCCGGCCACCGGCGTGCTGCCGCCGGCTATCGCGTATGCGCAAAGCTATCAGCCGTGGCCGTACGATCCGGCTAAAGCGCGCGAGCTGCTGAAAGAGGCGGGCTATCCGAACGGCTTTAGCACCACGCTGTGGTCGTCGCATAATCACAGTACCGCCCAGAAGGTGCTGCAGTTCACCCAGCAGCAGCTGGCGCAGGTGGGTATCAAAGCTCAGGTGACCGCCATGGATGCCGGGCAGCGTGCGGCCGAGGTCGAGGGGAAAGGGCAGAAAGAGAGCGGCGTGCGGATGTTCTACACCGGCTGGTCGGCCTCGACCGGTGAAGCCGACTGGGCGCTGTCGCCGCTGTTTGCCTCACAGAACTGGCCGCCAACCCTGTTTAATACCGCGTTCTACAGCAATCCGCAGGTGGATAAAGACCTGGCCGATGCGCTGAAAACCACCAAACCGGAGGAGAAAGCACGCCTCTACAAGGACGCGCAGGACATCATCTGGAAAGAGTCGCCGTGGGTGCCGCTGGTGGTGGAGAAACTGGTGTCAGCCCATAACAAAGCGTTGACCGGGTTCTACATCATGCCGGATACGGGCTTTAGCTTTGACGATGCGGATTTAAAATAACGCCCATGCTGAACTATGTTTGTAAACGCCTGCTGGGGCTTATCCCGACGCTGTTGATTGTGGCAGTGCTGGTGTTTTTGTTTGTCCATATGCTGCCGGGGGATCCGGCGCGTCTGGTTGCCGGGCCCGAAGCGGATGCCACGGTCATTGAGCTGGTGCGTAAACAGCTGGGTCTTGACCAGCCTCTGTATAGACAGTTTCTGCACTATATTGGCAACGTTCTGCAGGGTGACTTTGGTATCTCGATGGTCTCGCGTCGACCGGTGTCGGAGGAGATCGCCAGCCGCTTTATGCCCACGTTCTGGTTAACGATAGCCAGCATGAGCTGGGCCGTAGTGTTCGGACTTGGCGCCGGGATTGTGGCGTCCGTCTGGCGTAACCGCTGGCCGGACAAGCTCGGCATGGCGCTGGCGGTGACCGGCATCTCCTTCCCGGCGTTCGCGCTGGGGATGCTGCTGATGCAGATCTTCTCCGTTGAGCTGGGCTGGCTGCCCACCGTCGGGGCCGATACCTGGAAGCATTACATTCTGCCCTCGATGACGCTGGGGGCTGCCGTGTCGGCGGTGATGGCCCGCTTTACCCGCGCCTCGTTCGTTGACGTGCTGAGTGAAGATTATATTCGCACCGCGCGGGCGAAAGGGGTCAGCGAGAAGTGGGTCATCCTCAAGCACGGGTTCCGCAATGCGATGATCCCGGTCGTGACGATGATGGGGCTTCAGTTTGGCTTCCTGCTGGGCGGCTCTATCGTGGTGGAAAAGGTCTTCAACTGGCCGGGGCTGGGACGTCTGCTGGTCGATTCCGTCGAGATGCGCGACTACCCGGTGATCCAGGCGGAAGTGCTGCTTTTCTCGCTGGAGTTTATTCTTATCAACTTAGTGGTGGACGTGCTTTACGCCGCCATTAACCCGGCCATCAGGTATAAGTAAGATGCGATTGTTGAACTGGCGACGTCAGGCCGTTTTAAACGCCATGCCGGGGCTCAAACCGGACCACATCCGCACCCCGTGGTCTGAATTCTGGCGGCGTTTCCGCCGTCAGCCGGTCGCGATGACGGCGGGGCTGTTCGTGCTGCTGCTGATTGTGGTGGCGATCGTGGCGCCGTGGGTGGCGCCGTTTGATGCGGAAAATTATTTTGACTACGACCGCCTGAACGACGGGCCCTCGATGCTCCACTGGTTCGGCGTGGATTCGCTCGGGCGGGATATCTTTAGCCGGGTACTGGTAGGGGCGCAGATCTCGCTCGCCGCCGGGGTGTTCGCGGTGCTGATCGGCGCGGCCATCGGGATCGTGCTGGGGCTGGTTGCCGGGTATTATGAAGGCTGGTGGGACCGCATCATCATGCGCATCTGCGACGTGCTGTTTGCCTTCCCCGGCATTCTGCTGGCGATTGCCGTGGTGGCGATCATGGGCAGCGGTATGGCCAACGTCATCATCGCGGTCGCGGTGTTTTCGATTCCGGCCTTTGCCCGCCTGGTGCGCGGCAACACGCTGGTGTTAAAACAGCAGACCTTTATCGAGTCGGCCCGCAGTATGGGGGCCAGCGATGCGACCATCCTCTTCAGCCATATTCTGCCGGGGACGGTGTCGTCCATCGTGGTCTATTTCACCATGCGCATTGGCGTGTCGATTATCTCGGCGGCCAGCCTGTCGTTTCTGGGGTTAGGGGCACAGCCTCCGACGCCGGAGTGGGGCGCGATGCTGAACGAGGCGAGGGCCGATATGGTGATTGCGCCGCACGTGGCGATCTTCCCAAGCCTGGCGATTTTCCTGACCGTGCTGGCGTTTAACCTGTTAGGTGACGGGCTGCGCGACGCGCTGGATCCGAGGATAAAGGGGTAGTGCAGTGAAATGTGCCGGGTGGCGGCTACGCCTTACCCGGCCTACAAAAGCGGAGTGGGGTGATTAAACCCGGCTACCCCACAGGTCATACTCGTCGGCGTTTTCAACCTTCACGCGAATAATATCACCCGGCTTAACGTTGGTTTCGCCATTCAGGTACACCGCACCGTCGATTTCAGGGGCGTCCGCCATGCTGCGGCCAATCGCACCTTCTTCGTCAACCTCGTCGATGATAACCATGATCTCGCGGCCCACTTTCTCCTGCAGACGCTCGGCAGAGATTTGCTGCTGCAGCTGCATGAAGCGGTTCCAGCGCTCTTCCTTAACCTCTTCCGGCACCTGATCCGCCAGCTCGTTGGCGGTTGCGCCTTCCACCGGGCTGTATTTGAAGCAGCCGACACGGTCCAGACGCGCTTCTTTCAGGAAGTCGAGCAGCATCTGGAAGTCTTCTTCGGTTTCACCCGGGAAGCCGACGATAAAGGTGGAGCGCAGGGTCAGGTCCGGGCAGATCTCACGCCACTGCTTGATGCGCGCCAGCTGACGGTCAACGGAGCCAGGGCGCTTCATCAGCTTCAGGATACGCGGGCTCGCGTGCTGCAGCGGGATGTCCAGGTACGGCAGAATCTTGCCTTCCGCCATCAGCGGTATGACGTCGTCAACGTGCGGGTACGGGTAAACGTAGTGCAGACGCGTCCAGATACCGAGTTTGGACAGCTGCTCGCACAGGCCGACCATGCTGGTTTTCACCGGCTCGCCATTGTGGAAACCGGAGCGGTGCTTCACGTCCACACCATAGGCAGAGGTATCCTGGGAGATGACCAGCAGCTCCTTCACGCCCGCATCGGCCAGACGTTTGGCTTCAGCCAGCACTTCGCCAATGGGACGGCTCACCAGATCGCCACGCATGGACGGGATGATGCAGAAGGTACAGCGATGGTTACAGCCTTCGGAAATCTTCAGGTACGCGTAGTGGCGCGGCGTCAGCTTCACGCCCTGCTCTGGCACCAGGCTCAGGAACGGGTTGTGTTTTGGTTTTGGCACGTAGTGATGAACATGTTGCAGCACCTGCTCGTAGCTATGCGGGCCGGTGATCTCCAGCACCTTAGGGTGCACTTCGCGGATCTGGTCTTCTTTCGCGCCCAGACAGCCGGTCACGATCACTTTGCCGTTTTCGGTCAGCGCTTCACCGATGGCTTCCAGTGACTCCTGGACCGCGCTGTCGATAAACCCGCAGGTGTTAACAATCACCATATCGGCGTTGTCGTAGCTTGGCACCACGTCATAGCCCTCGGTGCGCAGTTCGGTCAGGATGCGTTCTGAATCCACCAGGTTTTTCGGGCAGCCCAGGGAGACGAAGCCGATTTTCGGCTGGTGCGTAACATTGCTCATAGGTTAAAAATTCATCAATTATGGAGTTATCAGGGCGGGATTTTACAGCGTATCGCGGGGGATTTATACACTCTTTGTAAGGCGGATGCGTCGGGCCGAGGTTGTAACATTGTAAATAATGTTAATCAGTTAATAAAAATTGATCCCAGGCATTAAACTGTACAAAAAATGTACTTATTCTGACTATGCACCATGGCTGACAGAGGAGGAAAGAGCATGACCGTTGACAGACTAAAACGCGATCTGCTGAACAAGCTGATCAACGCCCGAATCGACCTGGCCGCGTACCTGCAGTTGAGGAAGGCAAAAGGGTATATGTCAGTCAGCGAAAGCGAACATCTGCGTGATAACCTGTTTGAACTGTGTAATTTCATGCGTGAAAAAGCACCGACCCTGAAGGCGAACGGCGGCGAAAGCGAAGAAATCGCGCTGCGCCGCGCCACCGAAGTGCTCTCCATCGCAGGGGTGTGTCTGATGAACGGACGCCACGACTGCCCGAACTTTATCGCCGTAAACGCGGAGAAGCTTGAAAACTGCCTGACAACGCTCTCTCTATGCATCATGTGTCTGAACGAGCACAAACAGCTCGAACAGCACTGATCACGGGGGAGGCAACTCCCCCTTCAGCTTAAGCTTTTGTAAAAGTGATAACGCGCCCGGACGCAGTGGCTAATCTTTATGCCATATGCCTATAAAGGAGCGCGCTATGCCTCGATCCTCGCTGATTTCTCTGCCTGCGTTGTTTATTTCGTTTTCACTTCTTGCTGCGCCAGAGGCGGTGAAGGTCGAGGTGCTGCAAAACAGACTCGATCACCCCTGGTCTCTGGCGTTCCTGCCGGATAATGACGGGCTGCTGGTGACCCTGAAGGGGGGACAGCTCAAACGCTGGCAGGCCGGAAAAGGGCTCTCCGATCCGATTGTCGGCGTACCGAAGGTCTGGGCAAACGGTCAGGGAGGATTGCTGGATGTGGTATTGGCGCCGGATTTTGAGAAGTCGCGCCGCGTCTGGCTGAGCTACGCCGAGGCCGGGCATGACGGCAAAGCCGGAACGGCGGTGGGCTATGGCCGTCTGAACGACGACTATTCCCGCATCGAGGGATTCCAGGTGGCGTTCCGTCAGATGCCGAAACTCTCAACCGGTAACCATTTTGGCGGGCGGCTGGTGTTCGACGGCAAAGGCTCTCTCTTTATTGGACTCGGCGAGAACAATCAGCGTCCGACGGCGCAGGATCTGGATAAATTGCAGGGCAAAGTGGTGCGCCTCACCGAAGACGGGAAAGTCCCGTCGGATAACCCCTTCGTGAATACCCCCGGTGTGCGACCCGAAATCTGGTCTTACGGCATTCGCAACCCGCAGGGGATGGCGATGAACCCCTGGAGCGACACGCTGTGGCTGAACGAGCATGGCCCGCGCGGCGGGGATGAGATCAACATTCCGGAGAAAGGTAAGAACTACGGCTGGCCGCTGGCCACGCACGGCATTAACTACAGCGGCCTGAAAATCCCGGAAGCCAAAGGCGAGCATGTTGAGGGCACCGAGAAGCCGCTGTTCGTCTGGAAAGTCTCACCCGCGGTGAGCGGCATGGCGTTTTACAACAGTGACGTCTTCCCGCAGTGGAAAAATAAGCTGTTTATCGGCGCGCTGAAGGAGAAGGACGTGATCGTGCTGAGCGTGGAGGGAAACAAGGTGACGGAGGACGGGCGCATTCTGGGCGACCGGGACCAGCGTATTCGCGACGTGCGGGTGGGGCCGGATGGGTATCTGTATGTCCTGACCGACGAGACGGACGGGCAACTGTTGAAAGTCAGCCCGTCCGGCGCGTAATCAGGTGACCGGGATCATCACGACGTTACGGTAAGCCGGGCGATCGCTCAGCTGTTTAAGCCAGCGCTCAAGGTGAGGGCGTGGCGTCCACTTCAGACCCATATTGGTCAGGTTCCAGACGAAGGGTGCCACGGCGATATCGCCTGTGCCGAACGCCTCGCCGGAGAACCAGGCGTGCTTCGCCAGCTCGTCATCCATCATCGCAAACAGATTTTCGCAGGCATCCTGCGCGGCGTGAATCGCGGGATAGTCGCGTTCAGCTTCCGGAGTGCGGATAAGCCCCATCAGGATCACGCGGTGGGTCGGGGACAGCGTCTGGTTTGCCCAGTCCATCCACTTTTCGCCCTGGGCGCGCCGGGCCGGGTTTTCAACCCACAGGCGTCCCTGACCGTACTGGGCGGCGAGGTAACGGACAATGGTGTTGGACTCCCAAAGCGTCGCGTCTGTTTCATCATCGCGTAGCAGCGGCACCAGGCCGTTCGGGTTCATGGCCAGATAGTCGGCCTCTTTGTTCACGCCGAACGCCATGCCAGCCATGATTTGATTGAACGGTAAATCCAGCTCTTCCAGCGTCCAGAGCACTTTCTTGACGTTGGTCGAATTATTCCTGCCCCACAGCGTAATCATATTTACTCCCGATGAGATGTGAATCCGAGTCAGCCTTTCGCCATGGTGAGATAAACCTAACAATTACGCAACAGAAGACAAAAAAATCGTCTTAATCAAAGCGTATCTGAATGTTATTGCATAAACTTTAATAACTTTACCCTCGTTGGGTTTCTTTAACGGTTTTAGTGCGCTATTACTCATCGCTTCTTGCGACACGGTGATGTGACGTAATTTTTGAATGGACACTCGGGTGGCATTTATGACGCGTAAAATGACTTCTCTGCGCAGCCTGGCGGCAGGCTCTGCGCTTCTTTTCCTGTTTGCACCAACGCTCTACGCAGCTGAACAGGCTGCGCCCGAAGCGCCGCCAGTGGATGCGCGCGCCTGGATCCTGATGGACTACGCCAGCGGTAAAGTGCTGGCGGAAGGGAATGCGGATGAGAAACTCGATCCGGCAAGCCTGACCAAAATCATGACCAGCTATGTGGTGGGCCAGGCGCTGAAAGCGGGCAAGATCAAACTGGACGATATGGTGACCATCGGGAAGGACGCGTGGGCGACCGGCAACCCGGCGCTGCGGGGTTCTTCCGTGATGTTCCTGAAGCCTGGCGATCAGGTTTCTGTTTCCGATCTGAATAAAGGGGTGATTATTCAGTCGGGAAATGATGCGTGCATCGCGCTGGCCGATTACGTTGCCGGCAGCCAGGATTCTTTCATTGGTTTGATGAATGGCTACGCGCAAAAGCTGGGCCTGACCAATACGACCTTTAAAACGGTTCACGGTCTGGATGCGCCGGGACAGTTTAGTACCGCGCGCGACATGGCGCTGCTGGGGAAAGCGCTGATCCACGACGTGCCGGATGAATACGCCATCCACAAAGAGAAAGAGTTTACCTTCAACAAAATTCGCCAGCCGAACCGCAACCGCCTGCTGTGGAGCAGCAACGTCAATGTGGACGGGATGAAAACCGGCACCACGGCGGGGGCAGGCTACAACCTGGTGGCTTCCGCGACCCAGGGCGACATGCGCCTGATTTCGGTGGTGCTGGGCACCAAAACCGACCGCATTCGCTTTAACGAATCCGAAAAACTGCTGACCTGGGGCTTCCGCTTCTATGAAACCGTGACGCCGATTAAGCCGGATGCCACGTTCGTCAGCCAGCGCGTCTGGTTTGGTGACAAGAGCGAAGTGAACCTGGGCGCGGGTGAGGCGGGCTCGGTGACCATTCCACGCGGCCAGCTGAAAAACCTGAAGGCCAGCTACACCCTGACTGACCCGCAGCTTACGGCTCCGCTGAAAAAGGGCCAGGTGGTCGGGACGATTGATTTCCAGCTTAACGGTAAATCGATTGAACAGCGTCCGCTGATTGTGATGGAAGCAGTGGAAGAGGGCGGCTTCTTCAGCCGGATGTGGGATTTCGTGATGATGAAATTCCACGGGTGGTTTGGCAGCTGGTTTAGCTAAGTTTTTTGCCGGGTGGCGCTGCGCTTACCCGGCCTACGTTTTTTCTCCCTCTCCCTGTGGGAGAGGGCCGGGGTGAGGGCATCAGACCGCACCCCGTTTAATACATCAACTTCACCTGCTGCGCCTTCGCGTGGGCCACAATCTCGTCGTCCGGGCGGCAATCGCTGACGATGGCATCGAACTGCGCCAGCTCGCCCATTCTTGCCGGACGCACCTTACCAAACTTACTGTGATCGACCACCAGCACATGGTACTGCGCGGCGCTTAACGCCCAGTGCTTGACCGGTAATTCTTCCAAGTTAAAGCAGGTTGCCCCCTGACGCACATTGACGCCCGCGGCAGAATAAAATGCGATGTCCGGGCAGAGATTGCTGAGCGTGTCCTGCAGGTTGAGCGGCTTAAAGATCGCGTTGCTGGCGTGAAACTCACCGCCGCAGAGGATCACCCGGCACTCGGGTTTCTCCTGAAGCGCCAGAAAGGTGTTCAGGGAATAACAGACGGCGGTAAACGGAATGCTGCTGTCGATGGCTTCGATAATCCACGGCGTGGTGGTACCGCAGTCAAAAAACAGCGTCTGGTGCGGCTGTACCAGTGAGGCCGCAAGCCGCGCGGCTTTGCGTTTCTCCTCCACCAGGCGTGTCTTCTGGTCGCTGATCAGATAATGGCTGGCGCTGCGTGGCTCAAGCACAATGTATCCGCCCAGCAGCACGACGGGCGCGCTCTCGCTGTTCAGATCCCGACGAATGGTCATCTCTGAGACGCCGAGGAGGTTGGCGGCTTCCTTAAGATGCAGCTTATCGCTGCGCTTCAGCGCCTGAAGCAGCTGAGCAATGCGGTCATCGCGACGTGTTTCCATAGTTCCTCGGGATAAAAAAGTGAACCCCCGCAGGGCGGGGGTTCAAGTGTAACCTGTCAGGTCGGGGTTAGTCACGTATCCAGCCTTTGCGGATCGGGATAGCGAAAATGGCGCGATAGAGGGTAGAGAGCCCGCTATAGAGCGCCTCACCAATGAGGCTCCACAGGATAGCCGCGCTCACGCAGCCAATCAGCCCCACCAGGAAGCCACCCACCATGTCCAGCGGCCAGTGGACGCCCAGATAAACGCGAGACCAGGCGATGGCCACCGCGACCACCATCAGTACCGCACCTGACCACAGGCGATGCCAGAACAGGAAGGCCAGCGCGAAGGTGAAGATCACCGTCCCGTGATCGCTCGGGAAAGAGTCATCTGGCGCATGGTGCAGGAAGGTATAGCCCACGTGATCGACAAACGGACGATCGTGCGGGAATGCGTGGCCCAGAATGTAGCTCACCAGAACGCTCACGCCCAGCGCCATCGCCACTTTGATCACCAACTGGCGCTGCGCTTTCACCTGGCTACGAGGTCCCCACAGCCAGAGGATGGCGGCCAGCGCGGGCACGATGCTGATCAGATCTTTTGCCAGAAAGGTGGCAAAGTCGATCATCCACTCGGGCGAGGCCGGGGTGGCATTGATCAGATAGAACAGCTGATAATTCAGATTCTCTAGCATAGCGTTATCACTCTTTAGCAAACCGGGTGGAAACAAGGCCGTAGACCACCACCTGAGAAAACCAGACCCACCACCCAGCCCACAGGTTGTGAGAGAAAAAATGTGCCCCGCGCATGATCTGGCCATAACCCATCACCAGACCTAGCACCACGCCCAGCGCGACGAAGCTCCAGGCGAGACGCGGACGCTCGCGCCAGAAGGCAAAAAACAGCCCCATCACCATAAAGCCGCTGGAGGCATGACCGCCGGGGAAACAGCGCCCCGGACCGCTGTCTGCAGGGACGGCGCTAAACAGGGGATAAGAGACAGCCTTACCGCCATATTCCACCAGGTCCCACGGGCAGCTGTGATGGCTCATGCTTTTCAGCAGGCCCACCACCAGCGCGCCAACGCCCATCAGCAGCGCCGCCGTCACCAGCCTTGCGTTACGCTTGTAAGCGCCGTAAAACAGCGCCACGGCGCCTAAGGCGATGGCGATGTACTTCGCCAGACGATGGTTGAGCAGATCCAGCAGGTGGTCTTTCTGCAGCGGGAAGCTCTGCGTCGCCGCGTCATACCAGAAGCCGGTTACCCATCTGTCGAGCGCTTCATTGCGCGATAGCCACGTAAACACCACGGCAAGGGCTATCAGTATGAAAAGCTGATAACCATAAAAGCGGGCCGGTAAGCGGTAAAGGCGTTTTGTCTTATTTGTCTGTAACTTAGACAATTCTGAACGGCTGGAGGTGAGTGCCATAATTTGGGGTCGTTGACGAGTAATGGGGCTATCATAAATCTGTCAAATTAAGGAAACCTTAAACGAAGACGATATGTGCTTTATTTCTGTTTATCCTCGATAAATCACTATCTCGGGCTGCGGCATTTCATTACACTCGTCGCGATTTTGTCATTATAAAGAGATTGCATGTTAAACCGTTCTTCTTCAGGTTCACGTCTGGGTCGTCAGGCGTTGCTTTTCCCTCTGTGTTTGGTGCTCTACGAATTTTCTACCTATATCGGTAACGATATGATCCAGCCCGGGATGCTGGCCGTGGTGGCGCAGTACAACGCCGGAATCGAGTGGGTACCGACCTCCATGACCGCCTATCTGGCCGGCGGCATGTTTTTGCAGTGGCTGTTAGGCCCGCTGTCGGATCGTATTGGCCGTCGTCCGGTGATGCTGACGGGCGTGGTGTGGTTTATCGTCACCTGCCTTGCCACGCTGCTGGCGCAAAACATTGAACAATTTACCCTGCTGCGTTTCCTGCAGGGGGTGAGCCTGTGCTTTATCGGCGCTGTGGGGTATGCCGCCATTCAGGAGTCGTTTGAAGAGGCGGTGTGTATCAAAATTACCGCGCTGATGGCGAACGTGGCGCTGATCGCTCCCTTGCTCGGGCCGCTGGTAGGCGCCGCATGGGTGCATGTTGCACCGTGGGAAGGGATGTTTGTGCTCTTTGCGGTTCTCGCCGCCATCGCGTTCTTTGGTCTGCACCGGGCAATGCCGGAAACCGCCACCCGCATCGGCGAGAAACTCTCGCTGAAAGAGCTGGGGCGGGATTACAAAGAAGTGCTGAAGAATGGCCGCTTTGTGGCGGGCGCGCTGGCGACCGGGTTCGTTAGCCTGCCGCTGCTGGCGTGGATTGCCCAGTCACCGGTCATTATCATCAGCGGTGAAAAGCTCAGCAGCTACGAGTACGGCCTGTTGCAGGTACCGATCTTTGGCGCGCTGATTATCGGTAACCTGGTGCTGGCGCGTCTGACGTCACGCCGCACCGTGCGTTCACTGATTATCATGGGTGGTTGGCCGATTGCGGCCGGGCTGATTCTGGCGGCGGTGGCGACTGTTGCGTCATCACACGCTTATCTGTGGATGACGGCAGGACTCAGCATTTACGCCTTCGGGATTGGCGTGGCGAACGCCGGGCTGGTGCGCCTGACGCTGTTTGCCAGCGAGATGAGTAAAGGCACGGTCTCCGCGGCGATGGGGATGCTGCAGATGCTGATTTTTACCGTCGGTATCGAGGTGAGCAAGCATGCCTACGCGATGGGCGGTAACGGGCTGTTCAGCCTGTTTAACCTCGCCAACGGCGTGTTGTGGGTTGGCCTGATGGTGGTGTTCCTGAAAGACAAGCGCGTCGGAAACGCCCTGCAACCTTAACTGTTTATTCCCTCTCCCGGTGGGAGAGGGTTAGGGTGAGGGCACCAGACCGCGCTGTGTTAATTAAACGGTGCCTCCCCGTTCAACACCTTCTCAATCACATCCAGCACGCCTTCCTCGTTATTATGCGGCGCTTCAAAACGCGCCGCCGCTTTGATATGCGGTCTGGCATTCGCCATCGCAAAGCTGAACCCTGACTGGCGCAGCATCTCCACGTCGTTGCCGCTGTCGCCGAAGGCCACCACGTCGCTGTTCTCTATCCCCCAGCGCTGTTGCAGGATCCGCAGGCCGTTGGCTTTATGCACGCCGGGGATAATCAGGTCGATACTGCCGTGACCGGTGGTGACGGGCACCATGATGTCGCTGAGTTTTTCATGCAGCAGCGCCTGAATACGCGGAATTTCATCATCAGACACGTTAAGCCCGAACTTGAAGAAAATATCGTTCAGGTTGTCGAAATCGCTGACCATTTCCAGACGGTGATAGTACTTTGCCGCGATGGCCTTAAAGCCCTCGTCATAGCACTTGAGCGTGTAGGCGCTGCTCTTCCCGCAGGCGATGATCTCGATGCCCGGCACGTCGTTTAACACGTTCGCGACGGTCTCGAAATGGGCTTTCGACAGCTCACCGTTGAAGACGTCTTCACCCTCACTCACGACCCAGCCGCCGTTTTCGGCGACGAATGAAATTTCGTGAGCAATCTCCGGGAAAAAGGAGATCAGCTGGTAGTACTGGTTGCCGCTGGCGACCACGAAGCGAATGCCTTGCGCCTTCATGCGCGCGTACTGCGCCAGAAAGCGCGGGCGATTGTAGGTCTTGGCATCACTCAGGAATGTGCCATCCATGTCGACGGCGATCAGTTTAACGCTCATATCCCTTCTCCAGTGTCGTGTGTTTCGTTTCCGGCTTTGCCACCGCGCGCGCCACCAGCGCCGCGACGATCACCAACCCTAACACCACCAGCATGGCGCTGCGCAGCCCGTAGTGCTCCCCGAGGAAGCCGAGCAGCGGCGGCCCGACCAGGAAGGCGAGATAGCCGGTTGTCGCCACCACGCTGACGCGCGTCGGGGCATCCGGGCCGGTGTCGCTGGCGGCGGAGATGGTCAGCGGGAAGCCGAGGGACGCGCCCAGCCCCCAGAGGATCACTGAGACGCCGGCAATCCAGTCCACATCCACAAAGATAATCATCGCGATACCCAGCCCGCCGAGCAGGGCGCTGGCGCGCACCACCGCCACGCGGCTGTAGCGGTCGATAAACCAGCCGCCGGTGAAGCGCCCGACGGTCATCCCCAGCGTAAACCCGGCGTAGATCAGCGAGCCGGAGGTTGGGCTAAAGCCGTGACCGTCCACCATCAGCAGCGGCAGCCAGTCGTTGGCGGACCCTTCCGCGAACGCCATCGCCAGCACCACCACGCCAATCAGCATCAGCTGATAATCACGGTAGAAGGGCAGTCCTTTTTCAGCCGAATGCTGTTCGTCTGAGGCGTTCTTGCCGGTGCCGTCCGGGATCGCCCGGATGCCGGTCAGAATCGGAATAATGCACACCAGCGCCGCCAGCAGGATATGCAGATTCGCGGTCGTGCCGAAGGCCGTCAGCGCCATCCCCACGCCCGCACCGGCCAGCGTGCCGAGGCTGTAAAAGCCGTGCATCATCGGCAGCACGGTTTTGTTCATCTCGCGCTCGACCGCCGCCCCTTCAACGTTTATCGCCACTTCCGCCGAGCCGAAGCTGCCGCCAAACACCGTCAACCCCAGCGCAAACAGCACCGGTGAGGCAAACCACAGCGCCGCGCTCAGCACCATCATCCCGAACACCGCGAAGCACATGGTGGTGCGGATCACCGCCCGCGTACCGAAGCGCTTCACCAGCCATGCGGAGCAGAGAATGCCGCTCATGGAGCCTATCGACAGGCCGAACAGCACGATGCCCATTTCCGCGGTAGAAACGGACAAAATGTCGCGAATGGCGGGGGTGCGTGTGGCCCAGGAGGCCATCAGCAGACCGGGAATAAAGAAGAACATAAACAGCGCCCACATGCGGAGCTGCAGGGCTTTGCGGGGAGAGGTCAGCGTCATTGGGGTAGCACCAGAAGTACAACAATAGCGACAACACTAGCAAGTTTGTGTACATTTGTACACAAACCAGGTGAGGAATTGATGAGCAGACCACCCAACGATCCGCATCGCCGGGAGAAAATCCTGCAGGCGACGCTCGACACCATTGCTGAACACGGCATTCACGCCGTCACGCATCGTAAAATCGCCACCTGCGCGGGTGTGCCACTGGGGTCGATGACCTACTATTTCGACGGTATGGAGCCGCTGCTGGAGGAGGCCTTCACATGGTTTACCCGCCAGATGTCGCAGCAGTACCGGGATTTCTTTGCGGGCGTCACCGGGCCGGAAATGGCGTGCGAATCCATCACTACCCTGATCCACAGCTCACAGGTGACCACGCCGCACAACATGGCGCTGATGTATCAGCTTTACGCCTTTATGCACCGCAGCGCGGCGCTCAAAACGGTGATGCAGGACTGGATGAAGATGAGCCAGACCACGCTGGAGCAGTGGTTCGACCCGGTTACCACCCGCGCGCTGGATGCGTTTATCGAAGGGATGACGCTGCACTACGTCACTGACCGGACGCCCTTAACCCGCGAAGAGATCCGGGCCATGGTGGGCAGGATTGCGGGCGAGAGCTAGGTTGCGCCCGCGGTCATGTTGACGGTGGTTCCCGTGATGGCGCTGGCCGCATCTGAAGCCAGAAACGCAATCGTGTCTGCTACCTGCGCTAGCGTCGGCAGGCGATGCGTCAGGGTGCTTTGCGCGGCGCCGCCGAGAAACTGCCCGACCGTTATCCCCATCGCCTGCGCCTTGGCGGCCAAAATGGCCCCCACATACGAACCCGCCTGCACCGCGTCGGCTATTGCGTGCGAGCGCAGACACAGCACACGAATATTTTGAGTCCCCAGCTCAGCCGCAAGCGCCCGGGTAAAGGCTTCCGTTCCCGCGCAGCCGACGATATGTCCGAGGTGGCCCGCCATCGTCATGTTTGCGGCGGGGGCGACGACGGTAATTATGGTCCCGCCATGCTCGCCGCCCATGCGGGATGACACGGCTTTCGCAATGTTAAAGTACGCGGCCAGGAAAGGGTCGAAGCCCTGACGGAATTCGCCGAGCGTTAATGCCTCAAGACGTTTGCCCTGATCGTGCATAAAGCCCGTGGCGTTGACGACGATATCAATGCGGGCAAGGTCGGGGAGCGGCGAGGACTCCTCAAGCGCATCGAAAACAAACGTGCTGGCAGAACCGCCCGCGGCGCGAATGCTGCTGGCGGCCTGCTCCAGCCTGGCGTGGGTGCGTGCGGCGAGATACACCTCCGCGCCTTCACGCGCAAGAGCGTGTGCCGCAGCGCTGCCGATGGCGCCGCTGCCGCCGAAGATGACGGCGGTTTTGTTTTTAAGACCCATGCCTGCATACCCTCACCAGACTTAACCCTCAAAAGTATGTGCCGGGTTTCGGCGGATGCAACTCAGCCGTTGGGCGGGGTATGCGGTTGGCAGATCTTACCGTGCCATTATCAATGGGTTACTTTTGTGAGATTTTTTTCCCGCTGGCGTCCACCACCGCTTCGCCATCTTCTTTCGTAAATGCCCCTTTCTGCGCATCCGGCAGAATATCTAGGACGACTTCAGACGGGCGGCACAGGCGGGTGCCCAGCGGCGTGACCACGATCGGACGGTTAATCAGAATCGGGTATTGCAGCATAAACTCGATTAGCTGGTCGTCGGTGAAGCTATCTTCGGCAAGGCCGAGCTGTTCATAGGGCTCCACGTTTTTACGCAGCAGATCCCGCACCGAAATGCCCATATCGGCAATCAGGGTGGTCAGCGTATCGCGCGACGGCGGGGTTTCCAGATAGAGGATAATCTCTGGCTCCGTGCCGCTGTTGCGGATCATCTCCAGCGTGTTGCGCGAGGTGCCGCAGGCGGGGTTGTGGTAAATGGTGATGTGGCTCATATCAGTGGCTCATTACAGTGTGAAGGAGAGACGTAGCGCCAGCGCGGCGAGCGTCACAAACAGGACCGGCAGCGTCATGATGATGCCCGTCCGGAAATAGTAACCCCAGGTGATCGTCATGTTTTTCTGCGCCAGCACGTGGAGCCAGAGCAGGGTGGCGAGGCTGCCGATAGGCGTGATTTTCGGGCCCAGATCGCAGCCAATCACGTTGGCGTAAATCATCGCGTCCTTGATCAATCCCGTTGCCGTGCTGCCCTCAATGGAGAGCGCGCCAATCAGCACCGTGGGCATATTGTTCATTATGGATGACAGGAACGCGGTGATGAACCCGGTACCCAGCGTGGTGGCCCACAATCCGTGCCCGGCCAGGCTGTTCAGTACGCCTGTGAGAGAGTCCGTCAGCCCGGCATTGCGCAGGCCATACACCACCAGATACATCCCCAGTGAGAAGATCACGATCTGCCACGGTGCGCCGCGCAGCACTTTTCCGGTATTTATCGCATGTCCGCGTTTTGCAACGGCAAACAAAACCAGCGCGCCCGCAGTCGCAATGGCGCTGACCGGAATACCCAGCGGCTCCAGCACAAAGAAACCGACGAGAAGAAGGAGCAGCACGATCCAGCCGGTTCTGAACGTTGGAAGATCGTTTATCGCGCGTGCAGGCTCACGCAGTTTCGCCAGGTCATATTCCGGCGGAATTTCCTTGCGGAAGAACAGATGGAGCATGACCAGCGTTGCGGCAATCGCAGCGATATCAACGGGAATCATCACCGAAGCATATTCACTGAACCCCAGCGTGAAGAAGTCTGCCGAGACGATGTTGACCAGGTTCGACACAATCAGCGGCAGGCTGGCGGTATCGGCGATAAAACCTGCCGCCATCACAAATGCCAGCGTAGCCTGCTTGCTGAACCCCAGTGCCAGCAGCATGGCGATAACGATAGGGGTCAGGATCAGCGCTGCGCCGTCATTGGCAAACAGCGCCGCGACGGCTGCGCCCAGAAGGATAATCCAGGTAAACAGCAATCGCCCGCGACCGTTCCCCCAGCGTGCGACGTGCAGCGCCGCCCACTCGAAAAAGCCGGACTCATCCAGCAGCAGGCTGATGATGATGACGGCAATGAACGTTGCCGTGGCGTTCCAGACGATATTCCAGACCACCGGTATATCGTTAATGTGAATCACGCCGCTGGCCAGCGCCAGCACGGCGCCGATGGTCGCGCTCCAGCCAATACTCAGTCCTTTGGGCTGCCAGATGACCAATACCAGCGTAAACAGAAAAATTGCCCCTGCCAGAAACATTGTTTACTCCGTTATATCTGTTTTTGTGAATGTGTTTTGATTAGCACGAACCCGGAAGCCGGTTTTTCAGCTTCATACGCGTCTCTTCCCGCAGGCAGTTCCAGCTGGTGTCGATAACGGCTGCCGCCCATGCTGGCATGTTGGGAGAGAGACGATAATGGACCCATTTCCCCTCGCGACGGTCGATCACCAGCCCGGACTCGCGGAGCAGGGCCATGTGGCGTGAGACCTTCGGCTGCGACTCGGCGGTCGCGGCGCAGAGATCGCAGACGCACAGCTCACCCGTTTCGCGGAGCAGCATGACGATGGCGAGCCGCGTTTCGTCGGAGAGGGTTTTGAAGAGGTGGAGTGGGTGGAGCATTCGGTCATCCTGAATGTCTTTTATCATATACATTAAATCATATATGTTTATGGCTGGCGAGAGAAGAGGAAAAAGCAGCAAGGATAGAAAAACTCAGGGAGGGCTTGTAGAAGGTCAAAATAGTCTTTATGGCTTGCCCGGAACAATCCTGACAGTCATGTGAAAGAAACCGTCCCCGGAACGGTCTCTTTTTATCTGCTCACTTTCAACACTCTTCTGTGCTCAGGCGCAACAGCGATCGTTCCAGGTGTCACGGTAAATGATATTCCCCTCCGTGTACTTCCATGAGATGGCTTCATAACGCAATTCGAGCGTTTCAAGATGGGTGCTGCTCATCCCGTTAGGGGTCAGGAAGGGTGCCACTGTCGTGAACTTAACGTTTTCCATCACGATATTGAAATATTCGGCCTCGATACCGGACTCCAGAATACGGTACATCTTAATAATCCCCTTCTTCATCACTCGCCCTTCGCACACGGCGCGGTAAAGAAGTGGGGTAGTCTGATCAAATTCTTTAATTATCGTAATAGGGCGATGGACGCGCGTGTCGGTGAGCTTGCCCCAACCAGAAAATACATCATTTTTCCACTTTACAATCACCAATTTTGTCTTTCGTTGCCAGAATCATTTTCTGTTTCTTGGCATTTTTCAGCTTATCTCCCATCTCAGTCCCAAAAACGATTGAATTATAAACAGCGTAGTAACTTTCCGTGTCGGTAGTCATACCTTTGGTGGCGCTAGCGCTAATGGACTTGATGGCTCTATCAATGGCGTTCGTTCCATCATCTGAAAGTACGTGGTCGCAACTGGCTGTAACAAGCGTTTTGACATAGGTAGCCAGGTAACCAGGGTATGGCTGTATTTCGCCCGAGACCGCACCACCAGCTACGGATGAGAAAGCGCAGAGCAACAGAGGCAGCGCAATAATATTTTTCATGCTTCTTCCTGTATGCAAACTTGACCGTTAAAATTAATAATAGACCTTATCGATTGAAATTATATTATTGATTGTTTTTATGGATTGATTATTAAGGTGCATCCTACATACGCCGCTTGCAGGAAGGAGGCTGAAATCAGCTTTAATGGAGGTTTAGAGCTGGTAAAAAAAGTGCTGTTGACGGGATTTATTCTTGCTGCGTTCAGTGCCAGCACCGGAAACATAACTATGAGCAACCCGGAGCAGACGACCACGGCGAACGGGCAAACCTTGTGCGTCTGCTCCAATAAAATTTATATCTTCACCTACCGGACAAAATCGAAACATTGCCCGTACAGCAAAAGTTTCGACACGACTGACAGTGAGCAAAGTCTCGTTATGGTATGGGCTTACCGAATGTTACGAAAGAAAGTTTTACTTAAGTCTAATGCTTATTGCCCATGTGGTTATTGTTTGTAAAATAAGCTAAAACTGCTTCATCAAAGGCTTAACTTCTTAGCTGTAAGGGACTATGCAAATGGACATCTGTTTTCCTGCCAAAAAAGCAAACGGCGACCATTACCCCACAGTAGATGACATTATGGCCTGTATACTTCAGGAGCCTCATGGTTCCTGGCTTGCCGGGACAAATGCCATGTGGCATGGGGGACTTCATATTACAGATGTCAGTGCGCCGGGATCAGTACTCACTCACGAAACAGCAGATACCGCCGTCCCGCTTCCGTTTATGACTGGTGGCGAGGTGGTTGCCTGGCGACTGAATCAGGACTATCTGTCCGGCGATTACATGGGGAATGCGTTGCAGTACTCCAGCACCTTTGTGCTGGTTAAATCCACCTGTACGCCAGACCCTGAGAAACCGGGTAACGCCCTGGATTTTTACGCACTTTATATGGGGCTTGCCCCGCTGTCCGCCTTTCCAGTGCATCAGATATATCAGGTCACGGAGCGGGGAAACCGACTTCGGAAACGTCACCATACCGGGCAGGAAAGGCCGGGCGAGCAGGTTCCCGTGCCAGACGGCGGGCATCTGACGACAGGCGATCGCGTGGTAGTACTGCGGGAAAACACGTTTGAACTAAACGGGGTAGCCCAGAGATTCGGGCTTGCCCGGACACTGAACAGCAAATCAGAGATGAACGGGGCGGCGTTCTGGGTATCGCTTGACCCGATGTTTATGAACCCGGACGGCGAGCAACGGGCGCACCTGCCTGCGTGGATGCAGCAGGCCATCACACAGGGTGCTTATGATGCTGTTGTTACCCCAGCCACAAAATGCGTGGTTGCTGCCGGGGATGCGGTGGGGTATCTGGCGGAGGACATCGCCCCGGACGGTGAGCAGCGAGTGGAGAAAAGCGCCTTTGTGCATATCGAACTGCTGAGCACCGACAGCCGGATGCGTGATTTTCTTAACAACACCGCCGGGGTGAAAAGCGGGCTGAAGTATCTTCATATCCACCCGGAGAGCTACCTGTATCAACGCACCGGCGACACTTTTACCCGCACAGACGGGCTGGTGAAGAAAGACATTCACCAGATCCTGCCGCAGGACAAGTGCCACCCGTTCACCGACAACAGCGGAAAACGCTGGTTTGATATCGGGGAAAGTGCCTGGTTGAGCGAGGAGGATGTGGATGCGGACATTGCTCAGTATGACCTGATGAAGCTTGGGTTCTCAGCCTTTGAGGAGCCGCCCACGTCCGATATGACGCAATCCCTGCATGAGGGCTGGATAAAATCAGCATTCACACAGCTTGCGGAGTGGGTACGGCCTGAGCGCGGCATTCAGGAACAGCAGGTTTCCACCTGGTATAAGGCCATCCTGCGAAAAATGGACAGTGACAGCAGTGGCGACCTGTCCGGGGCGGAGCTGTATCACGCGGTCCACTTTCCGGAGATGGATGTGCGGGATATTGCGTCCCGAATGGTGGTAAAGCATGACAGCGAATGGTTTGGCGGCAGTCAGCATCACCGCTGGAAAACGTTCCTGCAACGCACAGACCGTCTGTATGTGTCGTATGTACGACAGTGGTTCGACAATATGGAATGGATGAGCCAGGTGCCAGAGTTCAGCAATGGTGAACCTGTCTGGCATATGCATCCCGTGGTATTTCTTGATGCGTTGAAATTTTCTGCATTGTCTCTTGAAGAAGTAAGGGTAAGGGCATTTATGCGTATGCTCCGAGTTGGAGAAGGCACGGTAGGGGAAGCTGGATATGAAACGTTATTCGGTGGACAATCCTTCATTAGGCATTACCATAAAGACTTTAGCAATCACCCCCAAATTTCGATTACACGAGGTAATCTTACTTCGTCAGCAGCAGGAGCATACCAAGTAATGGGCTATACCTGGAATGATCCGAAAATGACATCAGTTAGGGCTAATAAAGGTATTACTGATTTTACACCTGAATCTCAGGATAAATTTTGTGTTTTAATTTTCAAATATAAAAGAAAACGCTCTTTAGATAAAATCATGTCTGGTGATATTGTAGGAGCATTAGATATACTGAGCTACGAATGGGCAAGCCTTCCGCCGGGTAGGTATGGTCAGCCTGCAAAATCAGAGCAAGAAGCACTTTCTTTGTACAATCATTATCTTGAGGAAGAATTAGCTGGCAGGTCAGATCTTCATCTTGATATTGGGTATATTTCAACTATTGCGGAGTCTAACCAATGAAAACTTGGCCATTTTTGCTATTATTAATTTCTATGACAACACATGCAAACTCAAATTTCGGCATGTGGTCGACCTCCTGTGATAATGATGGTTTCTCAATAAAAATCGATAACAAACCAACCAGTCTCGTTGTTAATGATAATCAAATAGTTATCAACATTCATGCAAAGGAAGTCGATAACGATAAAATTGATATTTTTTATGATAGTGTTGCAGACCTTGGCAGAGGCGGCATGAACTTCGACTGGAAAAATGTAAGCCCGATAAAACCTGTGGCAGAACTTAGTATCATCAAAAAAAATGGCGAATTCCGCTGGAAAGGGTTTTTCGACAATAAGAAATTGAAATATTTTTGGGTTAATGATCCTGATTTCATGCAGTTTTATGCTGATGATGGTGTTATTATTCTACATAAATGTGAAAAATAACTCTCGCCCCATCCTTAAGTATATTAAAAATGGAAACAAGAAATCGCGGAGCTAATACCTCCGCGTATAATAATTAAAAGCCCCCTTACCGAACATCCATCACTTGCTTACAAAGTCTGATGGTTTTATCTGAGGAAATCCGGCTAATATTTCATCTATTTTTTCTTGAAGCAATTTGGGCAACTCCAGACATCCCCAACCCGCCAATAGCCACGCCCGTTAATCCTGAAACGACCTTTACTTCTGAAGGTGGGAGGGTCACATAGAGGCAAATAGTCGATGCAGCGCCTGCAGAGAATGAATACGAGGTTAGCGTGCTGGTGGATATGTGAACGTTAGCGCGCATTAGAGCATGCTGTATCGCTGATAATTCTGCCGGGGAATAATTCTTAACCAGCTCCTCAACGTACGTGTTGATTAGGTCAAAGACGATGTTCCAGCGAGAAACGAGATGGAATATGCCCTTTCGGAAGCGAGCGTCCTCCAGGTTTTGTCGGGTGCATACATCGTAATATTCATCAGTAAAGCAGGAGGTGTAGTACAACAGGCGTTGGGCACCGGCACCTATATTACTCAACTGGCTCTTTACTTCTTCACCTACCGCGCGTACCGCCTGGTCCAGCTTCATGGCCGGTATCTTTTGGCTCTGAAGCTGTCGGATGATCTCTTCAGAATGGTACATGCTTACTGACCTCGCACTTCAGCCCACTTGAGCGATCTTTTGCTGCATTCCCTAAGACCGGAATTGCCATTACTGAGCTTGAAAACTGCATTCCTGTCCCCTCCATAGTGTTTCTATCCGCTCCAGCGTATGCCTGTAACTAATATGGACGTTCAAAGCAGTTCATGTTTATGAAAAGCAGGGGATTTTTAGGATAATGACCTGATTTTTTTTAATCAAAATACGATTTATCGAGAGCTTTAAGTGCGAATCGATGAGTTCAATACTGAGTGGCGCGTTCCAAAATCCGGAAGAATTGCAGGAACAATTAGCTGACTGATACAGACCCGCCGCTGGCTGGTTTTTTATTATCTGTTACAGCTATATAAAAGTTCTGCCGCGACGATGTCGCTATGCAGGGGAACCTGGAGGCATAAAGCATTAATTTACAGAGTGGTAGTTTTCAGACAACAAAAAACCCATCAACCTTGAACCAAAACGGCGGGGTTGATGGGCTCCACAA
>OLFS01000393.1_pt1 | contig 42788 bp, 61 predicted proteins | sample 1605491 | NCBI WGS metagenome assembly OLFS01 (sample SAMEA3888921, study PRJEB22519) | human gut metagenome | biome: human gut; feature: human-associated habitat; material: faeces | place: Denmark | collected 2011 | reverse complement strand
CGACCGTCAACCAGCTGCTCAACGGCAACTACAAGGCGGATCCGACCGCCATGGTGCAGAAGCTGGCCAACTGGCTGACCGCCCGAGACCAGCGGGCCGATGCCCCCCGCGATCCCGGCTTTGTGATGACCGAAACCGCCAAGCAGATCATGGCCGATATGGGCTATGCGCTGACCACCCAGAGCATCGTCATCATTCACGGTATCTCTGGCGTGGGAAAAACGACCGCCCTGCGCGAGTTCCAGCGCAACAACAACAACGTCTGGGTGATCACCACCAGTCCGAGCCGCGCCACCATGACCGAATGCCTCTACGAGCTGGCCATGGAGCTGGGGATGGAAAACGCCCCGCGCCTGCGTGGCCCCCTGGCCCGCGCCCTGCGCCGTCGCCTGCGCAACACCAAGGGCCTGATCGTGGTGGACGAAGCCGACCACGTAGACCGCCCCACCCTGGAAGAGCTGCGCATCCTGGCCGAGGAGGTCGAAGTGGGCCTGGTGCTGGTCGGCAACAGCCGGGTTTACACCCAGCTGACCGGCGGCCCGCGCAGCGAGGACTTTGCCCGCCTGTTCTCCCGCATCGCCATGAAACGCGCCCTGACCAAGGCCAAGAAGGCCGATGTACTCGCCTTTGCCAGCGCCTGGAACATCACCGGTGCGGCCGAGCTGGATCTGCTGCTGCGCATCAGCGAACGCCCGGGGGCCCTGCGCCTGGTCAGCAAGAACCTGAAGCTGGCGGTGATGTACTCGGGCGGCGAACCGCTGACCGAGCAAATCCTGCTGCACACCTTCAACAAGCTGGAGGGGGAGTGATGGCAGACCTCTATTACCTGCAGGACAGCCGTAGCTACGTCGGTAACTGCATGTCGTTCTGGGCAATTGCAGGTGGCTACACCACCGATGTCAGCAAGGCAGAAGTGATGACCAAAGAAATCGCCGTGCGCCGCCATGAGGCTCGCGAAAGCGATATTCCATGGCCGAAGGAGTACATCGACGCCAGAACTGCTCCCCGTGTTGACCATCAATACGTCGATCGCAAGGAGGCTCTGGCCAGAACAGGCATCAAGTTGAAGAAGCCACAGCGGCCACCAAAGCAGGTTTATCGGTGTGGGTCGTGCGGGGTCTTCATGAGTGAACGGGACTACTACTGCACACCTTGTTCGAAGTGCGGATGTACCGAAAACGGGCACTGAGGAGACAGATTGATGAACGCCAAACCCCAACCGACGACCTTCTACGGCGTCACCACTGACCAGAACTGGACCCACATCCACCTGCTGAGCGGCATCAAGGGCCGCGAGGTGAGCCGCTGTGATGGCGAGGTGGTGATCCAGAGCGAGAAAGGATGGGCACAGCCCTACGACGAAGACCAGCTGCACCTGTTCTGGGCGCCGCTGAACCGTGATTCACAAGGAGAGAACGCATGAACATTCGCACCAACAGCATCGGCGTCATCGCCCAGCGCGTCATCGCCACCCTGCGCAAGAGTGGCTGCCAGGTGCTGGCCGTCAAGGCTGCCCAGGTCCGCCCCATGATCGAGATCGCTTACCCCACCGACGAGCTGAAACGGGACGCGCTCGAACTGAAAGAGCAGGTCAACGGGCTGCGCCGCCGCGCCTATGCCGCCCGCCTCGGGGGCTGCATCGTCCATTGGCACGAAGACCTGCCGCAAGACGACTTCGAACTGACCGGCAACATGACCGCCGTCGAGTACCTGCACCACCGCGCCGCCGGCTTTCCGGCTTAACAGGAGAACACAGCAATGACCAACCAACCCGACAACATGCGCAAGAACGCCCTGGGCCACTTCGTACCGGAGTCCCTGATCGCCCCGCTCGACCTGCTGCGCGATGACCTGGTGACCCGCCTGTGCAACGAGGCGCACGAAGAGAAGCTGCGCCTGCTGGCCCGCAAAGCCAGCATTGCCCAGGAGATCGAAGCCTTCATGGATCTGTCGGCCGCCGAGTACGGCGTGCAGTACGGCGGCACCAAGGGCAACGTCACCCTGACCAGTTTTGATGGCCGCTTCCAGGTGGTGCGGGCCATCGGCGAGCACCGCAAGTTTGACGAGCGCCTGCAGACCGCCAAGACCCTGATCGACGCCTGCATCGGCCGCTGGAACGAGGGCAGCAGCAGCGAGATCCGCGCCCTGGTGGACCACGCCTTCCGCGTCAACAAGGGCGGCCATGTGGACGTCAACCAGGTGCTCTCCCTGCGCAAGCTAGACATCCAGGATGCCGAGTGGAAAGAGGCGATGAAAGCCATCGCCGACGCCATCACCGTGGTCGGCAAGGCCGAGTACATCCGGTTCTATGAGAAGACCGGCACCGGGGCCTACAAGGCCATCGTCATCGACTGGTCGAAGCTGTGAATGGAGTTTGAAACCCGTTATGGCCCGCTGTACGTCACCCGCCACGCCTTCCAGCGTTGGGTGCAACGTACCGGCCGCAGCGAACTGGAGATGCTGGGCGCCCTGTCACGGGCGTGGCGCCCAAGCAAACGCCAGCTGCGGCGGATCCGGCAGCGCGAGGCGGGATGGAGCCCGCGCCGGATCCTCGAATGTGACCATGCCTACTTCATCTTGAAGAACGGCTCAATCGTCACCGTTTACGACAAGCACTGAACCGCATTTAAACAGGAGCAACACCATGAGTAATCCGGCTTTGAAGGGCGACGAGATCGCCCGTAACCCGAATGGTTACATGGCCATGGCCACCCGCGCCGCCGAACTGGAGCGCGAGGGGCGCTATATCCCCGCCCTGGATCTGTGGGTGATGGCCAAGAAGGCTGCCAAGAACGTCATCAACCAGCACTGGGCCCAGGCCCGCGTTGACCTGTGCATGACCTGCATCCACCGTTTCGGCAAGCGGGAGGCGTGATGAGCGACAAACGCATTCTGGCCAAGATCAAAAAACTGATGGCCATGGTGGAGCGCGGTAACCCGCACGAATCCGCCAACGCGATGAAGAAGGTGCAGGCGCTGATGGCCGAGCATCAGCTCTCCAGCGAAGACGTCGCCCTGAGCGGCATCGACGCCAGCAAGGTCAAGGCCGCCAACAGCAGCGAGCGCCAGCCGAAATGGAGTCTCCTGCTGGTCAGTCTGGTGCGCCAAGCGTTCGGGGTCGAAGCGATCATGTGCCATGAGATGGCATGGGGGCGCAACACCGCCGAGGTGATGTTTATCGGCCCAGCGGAGCGGGTGGAGATCGCCGGCTACGTCTACACCGTGCTGGCTCGGCAGCTCAAGGCCGCCAGGGCCGAGTACATCAGCAGCCTGAGCAAGCGCATGAAGACCAGCACCAAAACGGCTCGCGCCGATCTGTTCTGCGAGGGCTGGTGCAACGGGGTGTATCACAAGATCTCCGCCCTGGTGCCGAGCGAACAAGAGAGCCAGCTGGTTGCTCAGTACATCGAGAAGCATCACCCGAACCTGAGCGCCGGTGAGTCCCGCGCCGCCAAGGCGACCAAGCGCGATCAGTCCGCCTCGTTGCATGGCTGGATTGCTGCGAAGCAGGTGGAGCTGAATGCCGGTGTCGGTGGCCAGGAGCAAGCCAAGTTGGGGGCAGCATGAGCATCAAACCCCGGACCTTCTATCTGGCGGTGGCGATCTATTGGGCGCTGCTGATCCCGGCTGCCGCCTGGGCGGTGTACGAAATTGTGAAGTAGGGAGTGACCGACATGTCGAACGTGAAATACCTGCTCAACACCAGCGTGGCCGATGGCAAAAGCTCCCTGGAGTGCCAACTGCAAAGCAACCCGCAGCAGGCCCTGGACGATGCGCAACTGGCCATCGACTTCATCAACGCCTTCGCCAACACCGAGGGACAGAAATCCAGGCTGGCCATGCTGACCACCATCGTCAACAAGGCGCGTAAAGCGCTGAGAAATTAGGAGTAAACGATGCCCTGTTACGTTTTGCGCGACAAAGACGGAAAGGCATCAGGCCATATCTGTGGTGACCTTGGTCCGCATTGTGGGTGTTGCGGCGGAGTGTCTGGGTTCTTGTGTGATTACCCAGTTGGCAATGGCAAGACATGTGATCGCCCCCTTTGTGATTTGCACGCCTCAGAGGTTGCACCGGATGTGCACTACTGTCCTGGCCACACCAAGGAATGGGAGGAATTCAGGGGCGCTGGTGGCGTCAAGCGAGAGCTTGAGAATGTCACCCCATTCAAAAAAGGTTGTTAGCAATAACGCGAAACGGGGGTCTTCCCCCGTCTGCCCAGCGTGGTGGCTGGGCACTGATGAGCAGCCGCCCGGGTCCGGTCATAACCCACTCCTGAAACCAGTGAGGACGCTATGACCCGAGAAGTGCTGAACAACCTGTTAAACCGGCTCTATGGCGAGATGGCCATCGCGCTGGATTGGAAAGCGAAGCTGGTGCTGCAGCGCCGGTTTGTTGCCCTGTCACGGGGCGCGAGAAAGTACCACGCCAACGATCTGGCCGGTGATGCCCTGCGCGGCGCCGAACAGTTGCTGGCAGAGCTGGAGGCCGACCGCCTGCAGTGGAATGGCAAGGGGGCCGTATGCACGGTGAATACACGCCACTGATGAAACCCGGCTTGCTGGACAAGCGGCTGGCCTCTGGCAAGGCGAGGCTGGATCCCGAGATGGGCCTGGAAAAGCTCTGTACCGGCTGCAACGAATACTGGCCGCAAGACACGGCCTTCTGGTCAGTGTGGAACAGCGCCAGATCCTGCGATGGGCTGCAGCACTACTGCAAGGCCTGCGAGGGGGAGATCGCCGTCAAGCGTTGGAAGGAGAAAGCAGCATGAAGCTGACCGCCTACCAACGCCGTCAGGTGGACTACGTCAAGGCCAATATGCCCAGCATGGTCACCCGCCAGCACAAAGGGATGAACCGGGCCGCCGTGAAGGCCGCCAAGGCCGAAGACGACCAGAAGGCGATAGCCTGGCTTGATCGCACCGTGCCCCGCTGGCGAGAAGGCAAGCCGCCCAAGACCAACAAGATTTATGTCGCTGCACTCTCGGTGAGCGATGCAGATGAGGAGCAAGACGATGAACGGGATTAACTATCAGAATCTGGCCAACAGGGTCAGCAAAATACAGGATTGGCGCTTCATGCCGACCACCGAGATCGCCAAGATATTGGGCATTCCATCGCGCTCATTGCAGATCTCGATGATCCACATGCAGGCCATCGGCCTGCTGCCAGCCAAGAGTCCGGTGCAGGGGCCGGCTTATCGCAACTATCAGCGAGTGCTGCGTTACCTTGAATCGCATCCTGGACAAGTCAACCTGACCGTGATGGCTGAAGAGATCACCGGTTATCTCTGTAGCGGCGCCAACCTCAAGTGCTTCCGCAATGCGCTTGCTCAAGCCAAGGCCGAGGGTCTGCCGCTGGACTATGACCGAATTGAGGATGTACCCCGTCCACGCTCTACCCAGCCGGTCGAGCGGAAATCCAAGGTGACGGACAGCAAGCCCCGTTTCGTCGACTGGGAGCAGGTTGATCCAGAGCATCGTCAGCGGTTCGTTTCCCTGCACCAGTTTGTTGGAGGCCGCCATGCAGCCTGATGCCAAACGTCTGCTTACCCTGGTGCACGTTGGCCGCCGCGAGTTGAGCCTGGATGACGAGGACTATCGCGCCCTGCTGGAATCGGTCACCGGATCCCGCTCTGCCAAGGGGCTCAAGGCCGCACAGCTTGAGGCCGTGGTCACCGCCATGAAGGGGCTGGGGTTCAAGGTGAAGGGCAACACGACTGGCCGCCGTTCGCCGCCCAGCGCCTCCCATGTGCAGGCCCCTGAAGTGCGCAAGCTGCGGGCTATCTGGATCACCATGAACAATGACGGCCTGCTGCACGACGGCTCTGAGGATGCCCTGGGCAGCTTCATTCGCCGGATGACGGCCAATGCCAACGGCGGCGTGGGCATCAACCGGGCGGAATGGCTCACCTCCATCCAGGCAGAGCGGGTGTTGGAGGCGCTGAAAAAGTGGCACATTCGGCTGATGACCGATGCCATCATCGCCCGGGGGGACTCGGTACCGGAGACCCTCAGCCACCGGACCGATGCCAAGCCTGGCTACGACCTGATCCGTGATGCCTATGAAAACCCTGGCCAGCGCCCGCCGCGAATCATGGCGGTCGATGGCCGCAAGCCAGTGAACGAGTTGAGCAACAAGGCCCCGTAAGGGGCCTTTGAATTGGTGTGCCAGATCCCGTGCGTTATGATCCCTACACCCAGCCGTCGCTGGGTGTTGCTTTATCTGGTGCCGGGAGGTTGTGATGGATAAGCGAGACGAACAGACCATCGATATGTTTGGTTGCGCCATGGATGACAACCTGCTGAGCGCCAACATGGATCTGGTCGAAGATGAGGCCAACTCGCGCTGGCCAGAGATCATGCGTGAACTCTATTCATTGCTGGCCGCCACGCTGAAGAAACATGCGGGTGACCCCAACCTATCGCTGATCTTGCTGTCCGAGATCTGTGGTACCTTTGGCGGCCTGCAGATATACCTGCCCAAGGGCAAGAGCCTGCAGAAAATGATGATCGACCTGCAGGTGTGGGCCAAGTTCACCGGCGACAACACCGTCGAGCTGGCCCGAGAATTCAACCTGACCCAGCGCGAGATCTGGCGTATCACCGCCAAGATGCGCAAGCTGGAGATGAAGCGCCGTCAAATGGACATGTTTGGAGACCACTGATGAAAGCCATCCTTCTGGCCGCCCTGCTGCTCAGCAGCTCCCTGGCTGCCGCCCCCATCACCATCGCCGAGCGCGACCAGGGCAATCGCGCCATTATCGAGCAGGCCTATGCCGATCTGGTGAAAGCCTGCCCCACCGTTCGTGATGGCTGGGGTGTCGACAAAGTAGAGGCCCGCTATGAACAGGGGGAGATGGAGCCAGGGAGTTATTTCACCGGATGGCGATTCGAAAAATACAAATGGCAGGAGGATGTTTATTTCAATGTCCATGATGCCAATACCGAGAACCATCATTTCTATGTCGCCACCGGGAATAACAAGGGAGTGATTGTTGATGCAAAACAATCTTCGTTGGACTTCTGCGGAATCAAAGGCAATATGTCAGGGCATTACTTGGTGAAATAAACCTCCGACATTTCATAAAAGGGCCATTACGGCCCTTTTGTTTTTTTAATGATTTCCCCCATTCTCACCCCATCAACCTCGAATAGCACACTGGATTAAATCCCCTACCTATCCAGGTGTGTCATGTCTTCCATCTACACTCTTATCCGATTCGAAGAGGGTTGGCGCCCAAAGCCCTATCTCTGCACTGAGGAATATCCCTCGGTCGGGTTCGGTTTTCGCATAGGGCCCAAGGGCGCCGACATCAAGCTTTATCAGTTCACCCTGCCGGTGCGAGCCGGTGAAGCCTGGCTCGATTCCCTGATCGCCAATCTGGAAGTGGAGATGCGCCGGGTGCCTCAGTTGGCCATGGCGCTGCAGACCTGCGCGGGTGATCCCGCCCGCATTGCCGTGCTGCAGTCGATGGCCTACCAGATGGGCGTGCAGGGCCTGGCCGCCTTCAAGAACACCCTGCAGGCGGTGATCGAGCGCCGTTGGAACGATGCCGCAGCCGGCATGCTCAACAGCCGCTGGGCCAGGCAGACGCCAGAGCGGGCCCAGCGCCATGCCCAGCAGATGCGCACCGGCCTCTGGGCCCCGGAATACGGTGGCTGACATGGGCCGAAACTGGCAATGGAGTTTCGACCATGGCCGCGAACAGCGGCTCAAGCTGGAGCGCGAGGCCGCCGAGCAGGGTATCGCCGAGTGCGATGTCGATCGCGCTGTGCCGTTCCATAGCCATGACGGCACCATGCAATCCCAGTTCGCCAAGGGATGGCGCTCGGTCACCCCTGCCGAGGTGTATGAGTCCCGCAACAAACACCGTTTCAAGATCCTCACCACCGGCAACAGCAAGGTGGCCGAACACTGCGCCCGCCTGCGTGCGCTGTTCGCCGACCCCGCCAATAAGGAACCCCCATGCTCCCGTTAATCCCAGCCCTGGCCGCGCTCGCGGTGCAGCAGGGCCCAGCCTTGATCCGTGGGATCGCCGGCATGTTTGGCGGCAGCGCCACTGCCAACAAGGTGGCCGACCTGGTCGAGCAGGTATCAGGCATCAACCTGACCGCTGCCCAGCAGCAGGCCAGCATCGAAGAACAACTCGGCCGCATCACCGATCCGGTCGTGTTGCTCGAGCTGGATAAGCTCAGGGCCGAGATGGAGAAGGAGCAGACCCGCCGCATGGAGCTGCAACTGGCCGACCAGCAGAGCGAGCAGCACGAAACCCAGGAGACCATCCGCAGCGGCGACGGCGCCACCGATACCTATGTGCGCAACCCCCGGCCGTTGATGGCCCGCCAGTCCTGGTATGTCACTGCGCTCTATGTGCTGGCGTTCGAGGGGCTCAAGGTCGCGGGCTATGGCGATGGCGCCGATCTCGGCATGGTCGCCATGCTCAGTACCCCGGCCTGGGCCTATCTCGGCCTGCGCACCCTGGACGGCTTCGCCCCCCATCCCAAGAGCAGCGGCCAGAAGGTGCAATCCGCCGTGACCGGCGCCGTCTCCAAACTGCTGACGAGGCGCTGATGACCGACCTGTTTGACCGTGCCCAGAAAAACGAGCAAGAGACCCGCGACCGCGATCTGGCCAATCAGCTGGCCAGGCGCGTTACCGAAACCCCAGACCAGGACGCCGCCGGCAACCGCTTCTGCCTGAGCTGTGGCGAACAGATTGCCAGCGATCGGTTGGAGGCCGCGCCAGACGCCGTGCGCTGCGTCCCCTGCCAGAGCTGGCAAGAGACACTGGGGAGGCATCGCCATGGAGTTTGACTGGATCCCGAAGTGGTGGGGCGTCATCACCACCGGGGTGGCGATTCTGGCCACCATCGTCATGTTGTGGCTGAGCAAGACCTTTGCCCGCCGCGAAGAACTGAAAGAAGTGAGCACTGCCATGGACGAGCTGACCACCCGCGTTACCAGCCTCGAAAGTCGCGTCGACAACCTGCCGACCCAGGAGCAGTTCTATGAGCTTGGCATTCAGCTCGAAGGGTTGCGGGGGGATATTAAGGCCCTCACCGCCCAGCTCAAGCCCACCAATCACCAGATCAACCTGCTGCTAGAACAGCGTTTAAACGAGAAATAAACGGGGGTTATATGACGTCGATGAGAGAATTTGTGGTGTCGGATCAGCGCCTGCTGATCCTGCGCAGCTTGCGGGAAATGGCTGGCTACTCGGCCAACGAATCGATCCTGGATTCGTGCCTGGAAGAGTATGGCCACAGCTGCAGCCGCGATGTGGTGCGCAACCATATCCGCTGGCTGGAAGAACAAGGCTTGCTGACCGTCGAAGAGGTGGGCAAGACCCTGGTGGCCAAGCTGACCGGCCGGGGTGACGACGTGGCCACTGGCCAGGCCGTGGTGGATGGCGTCAAGAAACCGCGTCCGGTGTGACCATGAGGGAGCTGCTGATGAAGATGAAAAGCGCCCTGGTGTGGCTGGTGCTGGGCGGCCTGAGCATGATGTTGAGAAACGCCAATGCCGACCCTGGCATCACGCCTATCGACACCATCATCCGGCAGGTGAAACGCGCCAGCCGCTACCGTCCCGCCTTCAATGGCGGTTTGCCATCCGTCAAGCTGCTGCCAAGCGAGCCACGCGCCGCGCTCGCCGGTTGGGCCACGCATGAAAGCCCGCCTGCTGGATATCGCCGCCATGATGGCCGTGGGCTACCTGCTGGCCCTGCCCATCGTTGGCGATCCGGTGCATGCGCTCTGGGGCTGCACGGCCCCGCTCGTTGACAAGCTGCTGGGGTAACCATGACCACCAAAACCAAGAACACCAAGAGCAAGATCCAGCAGTTGCCTGACGATATCCGCAGTCAGCTGTCGGCCATGCTGCGCTCTGGCTCCATGTCTCAGAAAGACATCCTGGAAGAGGTGAACCAGCTCATCCTGGAATCCGGCTTGCCGCCGGAAGAGCAGATCAGTCGTAGCGCCATGAACCGTTTTGCCAAGCGGATGGAAGAGGCAGGCAGCCGCATGGCTCAGGCTCGCGAAGTCGCCGAGGTGTGGACATCCAAACTCGGCCAGGCCCCCACCTCCGAGGTGGGCAAGCTGCTGCAGGAGTTCGTGCGCACCATGGCATTCGAAACCTCCATGAAGATGATGGATGCCAGCGACGGCGAAGACGGCAAGATGATCGACCCCAAATCACTGGGGCAGCTCGCCCTGGTGATCCAGCGCGTTGAGCAGGCGGCCATGACCAGCCACAAGGTCGAGAAAGAGATCCGCGCCGCGTTTGCCGCCGAGGCCGCCACTGCTGCCGAGAAGATTGTGACCCAGGCCGGTGTCTCTGCAGAGACTGCCGCCGACATCCGCAACAAGATTCTGGGGATAGCGTGATGAACCACCTGACATCGGCTGAAAATGCCCTGCGCAACCAATCCGCGGCCGCCATCATTGGCGGCCAGTTCGATCCCAACGAGGTGCTGCTGCCCTATCAGAAGCGCTGGATTGCCGACACCTCGCCGCTCAAGATTGCCGAGAAGAGCCGGCGAACCGGCCTCACCTGGGCAGAGGCGGCCGACGCCGCGCTGAACGGCTCCATGGCTGCCAGTGCGGGCGGCTGCGATACCTTCTATGTCGGCACCACCAAAGACATGGCCCGCGAGTTTATCGACGCCTGCGCCATGTGGGCCCGCGCCTACAACTGCGCCGCCAGCGAAGTGGGCGAAGAGGCACTGGAGAACGAAGACAAAGACATCCTGGTCTACGTCATAAATTTCGCCAGCGGCTTCAAGATCAAGGCCCTCAGCTCGAACCCCAGCAACCTGCGGGGGATGCAGGGCAACGTGGTGATCGACGAAGGCGCCTTCCACAAAGACCTTGCCGCTATCCTCAAGGCCGCGCTGGCGCTGACCATGTGGGGCAGCAAGGTGCGCATCATCTCGACCCATAACGGCATCGAGAACCTGTTCAACACCCTGATCACGGATAGCCGTGCCGGCAAGAAGCGGTTCAGCGTGCACCGCATCGACATCGAGACAGCCATCAATGAGGGGCTCTATCAGCGGATCTGTCAGGTCACCAAGAAGGCGTGGACCCAGACGCTGCAGGACGACTGGCTGCGCAACCTGCTGCGCGACACCGCCACCGAAGAAGACGCCCGGGAAGAATACTACTGCGAGCCCAAGAGCGGCGGCGGCGCCTATATCAGCCGTGGCCTGCGCGAGCGGGCCTGCCGGGTCGAGGGGCCTGTGCTGCGCTTCACCGGCTCGGCCGCCTTCAACAGTGCCAGCGAATCGGAGCGCAACGCCGAGATGCAGGAGTGGCTGGAGGCCGAAGTCTTCCCCGATCTGATGAAGCTGGATCGCGCTCATCGCCACGCCCTGGGCGAAGACTTCGCCCGCTCGGGTGACCTGACGGTGTTCGCCCCGATCCAGGTGCTGCCGGATACCCGCCGCCGCGTGCCCTTCACCGTCGAGCTCAAGAACACTCCGTTCAAGCAGCAGGAGCAGGCCCTTTACTTCATCTGCGATCGGCTGCCGCGCCGGGATGGGATCTGGCTCGATGCCCGTGGCAATGGTCAGTACCTTGCCGAGCAGGCCGCCTACCGCTACGGCCAAGAGGTGGTGCAGGTGATGCTCTCGGTCGGCTTCTACCGCGAGAACATGCCGCGCTTCAAGGCGGCCTTTGAAGATGACGAGCTGGCGCTGCCCAAGCACGAAGACATCATCACCGACTTGGGGCAGATCCAGATCTACCGGGGCACCCCCGGCATTGACGACAGCCGCACCCAGGGCAGTGATGGCAACAAGCGCCACGGCGACTCGGCGGTCGCCATCTTCCTGGCCTATCTGGCCAGCCGGGCCGAGAGCCATGTTTACGAACTGCACCGCATCGCCAAGGTGGGTGCCCCCCAGAAAGACCAGGACGGGCAACGGCAGATGAACCTGACCCGTGGCCTGCGTAACGGAGGCGGATTACTGTGACCACCATTCTCGATGCACGGGGCAACCCCATCAAACCCGACAAGCCGGCGCTGAGTGAAGATATCGCGCTGGCCCACACCACCAGCGTGCGCAACCCGCGCCCCAACAGCGTGGCCAGCACCATCACCCCCCAGCGTCTGGGGGGTCTGCTGCGCTCGGTGGTTGATGGCAACAACCCCCAGGATTACATGACCCTGGCCGAAGAGATCGAAGAGCGGGATCTCCATTACGCATCTGTGTTGCGCACCCGCAAGCTGGCCGTGGCGGCCTTGCCGCCCAGCGTCGAGGCTGCCAGTGAGGATGCTTTCGACAAGAAGCTGGCAGACGAAGTGCGCCTGCTGATGGAGAGCGACCAGATCCCCGAGTTGTTCTTCGACCTGCTCGATGGCCTGGGCAAGGGGATGGGGGTGTGCCAGATCCTGTGGGATACCACCGTCACCCCCTGGGTACCCAAGGATTACAAATGGGTCGATCCCCGCTATCTGCGTCCGGATGCCGAGACCCTGAGCGAGATCCTGCTTATCAGTGACGATGCCCCCCAGGGCAAGGCGCTGGAGCCCTACAAGTTCATCATTCACCTGCCGCGCACCAAGAGCGGCAGCACCTGGCGCAACGGCCTGACCCGCCTCTGCGCCGTGATGTACATGCTGAAAAGCTTCACGGTGCGGGACTGGTGGGCGTTCGCCGAAGTGTTCGGCATCCCCATCCGGGTGGGCAAGTACGGCCCCAACGCCACCCCCGAGCAGATCGCCACCCTCAAGAACGCCATCGCCACCATCGCCAGTGACGCCGGCGCGGTGATCCCCGACAGCATGATGGTCGAGCTGGTCGAGACGGCGAAGGGGAGCGGCGGCGATACCCTGTTTGAGAACATGGCCCGCTGGGCAGACGAGCAGACCAGCAAGGCGGTGTTGGGCCAGACCATGACCACCGACGATGGCAGCAGCCGCGCCCAGGCCACGGTGCACAACGAGGTGCGCCTGGACATCGCCAAGTGGGATGCCCGCCAGCTCGAAGCCACCATCAACGAGTACCTGGTCAAGCCTTTCATCGTGCTGAACTGGGGTGTGCAGAAGGTATACCCGCGCGTCTGCATCCGGGTACCTGAGCCGGAAGATCTCAAGCTGCTGGTCGACAGCCTGATGCCGCTGATCGATCGCGGCATGAAGGTGAGCGAGAGCGCGATGCAAGAGAAGTTCGGGCTGGCAGCGCCCAAGCCTGAAGAGACTACCCTGCAGCCGCTGAGCGCCATGCAGCTGCCGGCCATGCAACCGCTGGCCATGAACAGGCAGCAACCCCAGCGCCTGGCCATCAACCGAATCCAACAGCCGAGCGAGCAGGCCATCGAGCAGCTGACCGACGAGGCGATGAGCGACTGGGTCGAGGTGGGCGGCGAGGAATTCATGAACCCGATCATCGAGCTGGCCAAGACCGCGACCAGTTTTGAGGAATTCAACGCGGGCCTGCTGACTCTGCAGGAGACCCTGGGCGCCGACACCTTCACACCGCAACTGGCAGACTACCTGTTCAGGATGCGCGGCATGGGGGATGCACAAGATGCCTGAACCCAAGACTACCGACTTTCCGCCCCAGGCGGCGCTGGACTGGTTCAAGGCCAAGGGCATTCAGCCCGGGTTCGATTATCGGGATGTGTGGCTGGAGGAGCAGGCCAACGCCTTCACCGTGGCCAAGATGCTCAACGCCGATCTGCTGGTCGAGGTGCGGGCCCTGGTCGAACAAGCCCTGGCCGAGGGCCAGACCTATCAGCAGTTCGCCGCCGCCATCAAGCCGCTGCTGGTGAAGTCAGGGTGGTGGGGCATCCAGGAGATGGACGACCCCGCCACCGGCGAAACCAAGCGGGTGCAGCTTGGCAGCGAGGGGCGCATCAAAACCATCTACCGCACCAACATGCGCACCGCCCGCGCCGCTGGCCAGTGGCAACGCATCGAGCGCACCAAGCGGGCCATGCCCTACCTGGTCTATCAGCTGGGGCCCGCCCGCGAGCACCGCGCCCTGCATGTGAGCTGGAACGGCATCACCCTGCCGGTGGACGATCCATGGTGGCAAACCCACATGCCGCCCAACGGCTGGGGCTGTCACTGCTGGGTGCGCCAGATCAGCAAGTTTGAATACGCCAAGCTCGAAGGCACCCAGGGCTATCAGTTCGCCGCGCCGGCAGATGGCACCAAGGAATGGGTGAACACCCGCACCGGTGACGTGGAGACCCTGCCAAAGGGGATCGAGCCGGGATGGAACTACAACCCGGGCAAGAGCCGCGAGCAGGCCCTTAATGCCGACTTGGCAGCCAAGGAGCAAACCATGCGTCAGGCGCTCTCAGCGCCGCTGTGAGCGTTTTGGGCTACCAGCGTATTCATGAACTGGCCCAAATAGAATATGGCGCCGTTTAAAGGGGGTTTAAAGATGGTGTGAGGCGGTGGCGAACCCTCGATAATGGCCCAGCCTCACCCTGTGCTGGATTGCCCCTCTTCTCGTCCGTCAGGATCCTGTGTACCCTGTTGATGTCCGGTCATCAGTCCCGCTTGCCCAGTCTCTCCTCCCGCTCCCAGCGAAAACCGTCATTACACCCCCAAGCGCCCGCCGCTTCATCATCGACTCGTCCACACATTTGATCCCATTCAACCCACAGCCACCTGGCGGGAGGTTGTTATGTGACGGAGCGAGTCATGCCCAAGACCTATCTTGCCCTCTGCTTTGACCTGTCGCGCCAAGTTGTGCGTGATGAAAAGGTCTGGCTGCCGATGATCCCTCCTGGGGTATTCAGTGGCCTGGATGGGCGGACATGGAACAACAGCAACCCGGATGCCGTGGTCGCGGCCTTTACCCGCAAGCGCCCGTTTGACGTCGAGCATTCCACCCACATCCTGGGCCCGCAGGGAAAGCCCGCTCCGGCCCATGGCTGGATCGAAGCTCTCCAGAATATCGACGGCGAAGTGTGGGGCATGGTTGAGTGGAACGAAGACGGGGAGCAAGTCTTGGCGGCAAAGAATTACGCCTTCTACTCCCCGAGTTTCACCTACGACGCAAATGGTGTTGTGAGAAGCATCACCAGCGCCGCCCTGACCAACGACCCAAACCTCTATCAACTCCCTGCTCTGAACCGTGAGGAAACTCCAATGCTCTTGCCCGTTGAACTGACCCAAGCACTGGGTCTCGGTGCTGATGCGGATACCGCGTCCGCGCTCACCGCCATCAATACCCTCAAGGCCGATCATCAGCTGGCCATGAACCGTGCCGCTGCTGGCCCTGACCTGACCAAGTTCGTCCCTAAAGAGACCTACGAGCTGGCCCTGAACCGCGCCACCACCGCCGAGGACAAGGTCAAGCAGACCGAAGAGGCCAAGCTGGGTGCCCTGGTCGATGACGCCATCGCCGCCGGCAAGATCGCCCCGGCCAATAAAGAGATGTTCCTGGGCATGTGCCGTGCCGAAGGCGGCGTGGATAAGTTCAACGCCTTCGTGGCCAGCGCCCCGGTCATCGCCGATGCCAGCGTGGTGAGCACCACCACCCAGCAGAACGGCGAGCTGAGCAAAGACGAGCTGGCCATGTGCCGGATGATGAACGTCAAGCCCGAAACCTGGAAGGCTACCAAAGCCGCCCAGCAAGCCAAGTAACAGGAGTTCATTCACATGCCACTTACGCAAGCACAAATCGTTGAAGCCCTGACGGTCGGCGCCAGTTCCGCCTTCGTCGAAGGCCTGAGCGTCACTACCCCCACCTGGAACAAGATCGCCACCAAGGTCGGCAGCACCGGCAGCGCCGAGAACTACGGATGGTTGAAAGACCTGCCCGGCATCAAGGAGTGGGTCGGCGCCCGTATGCTGGTTGAACTGGGAACTCATGGTTACCAGATCTCCAACAAGACATTTGAAGCGTCCGTCGTCATCAAGCGCGACGACCTCGAAGATGATGCGATCGGCAAGTACGGCGTTATCTCCAATGGTTGGGGTCGCAAGATCGGTCTGTTCCCGGATCAGAACTGCTATGGCCTGTTGAAGAACGGTTTCTCGACCCTCTGTTTCGATGGTCAGAACTTCTTCGACACTGATCACCCGTTCGAAACCGCGACGCCCAGCACCTTCTCCAACGTAGTTGGTGACCCTGCTGCGCTGGGTTCTCCCTGGTTCCTGGTGGATGACACCCAGATTCTGCTGCCCATCATCTTCCAGGAGCGCCGCCCGTTCGCCATCGAATTTGTCGGGGCTGATAGCGAATACGCCTTCTTCCAGAACAAGGTGGCAATGGGGGTGGATGGCCGCCACGGCTACGGATTCGGTTTGCCGCAGACCTGTGTCGGCTCCAAGGAGGCACTGACAGAGGCCAACTTCGAAGCGGGCAAGCTGCTAATGGCCAGTTACAAACAGACCGATGGCGAGACCCCGCTCGGCACCATGGCCCGCTTGCTGGTTGTCGGCCCGAGCAACGAGTCTAAGGCACGTCAAATCCTGGATCGGGCAAATCTGGAAAACGGCGAGTCGAACATCTTCTTCAAGAACGTCGAGCTGCATATCAGCCCGTTCCTGCCGTAATCGATGACCCGCTGGCCTGGGCAGAGCTTCATGGCGATGAAGTCCAGGCATCCATCAACCCGGCCTGGGTGGAGCTTCCAAGCGTCGAAGCCCAGGCCACCAGGAGAACCCCATGGCCACGACCACCAAGACATTGAGCGCCACTGCCTGGGTGCTGGTATCCGCACTGGGTAGCGGCACCCTGGAGAACCAGACCAACCAGATCGTGATCTACCGCGCCGATGCGGATCTGCCTGACCCTGGCGTGAAGGTAGGTCATCACCTTGGTCATGGCCAGCGTGAGGCCTGGAGCTTTGACCCACCCCAGAACCTCTACGCCAGGCTGAACCTGCCGGGCAGCGGCGTACTGGTTGTGACGGAGGGCTAAGCCATGCCATTCGGGAAGGCGTTCGTTTACCAGGCGCCCAAGCGCAAGAAGAGCGAGGTCTATTGGTCAGGCCTGACCGGCGTGGTGCTGTCTGCCGACACCGATTACAACCTGGTCGCCTTGCTCAAAGGGTTGCCTGCGCCGGCGTTCGGCACCCTGGCGCCGTTCTTCAACACGGTGAGCGACAAGCTCAACGCCTACAACGACAACGCCAGCCTGATGTTCAAGCTCAACCTGGCCGGCACCTGGTCGGCTGGAACGAGCAACCGCAGCATGCAGCTCGATTTTGTCGGCACCAATGGCAACCGCCTGGTGGCAAGTCGTGACGCCGCGGTCACCACCGATGTGATCACCATGGCCACCTTTTTCAGCATCGACCGCGATGGCGGCATCGTCACCAATGGGGCGAGCCCGATCATCCTTAGCAATGGCGGCAGCTACACCCTCTCGGCGGTACTGCTGATTGCCGAGCAGGCCACCCGGCAAACCCTGATTTCGGCGGTGTAACCCGCCTCTATCGACCCTTTACAGGAGCATTGAAATGGCACCTCGCAAGCAAGTAGACGACAAAAGCCAGCCGCTGGCAGCGGCAGCAGTGGGCGCGGGTACCGAGCTGGTGCAAGCGCAAACCGAACAGAACAAAGACGGGGTTGTGTTGGTAGACTCGGACGCTGAAGCCGCCCGCCTGGAAGCAGAGCAACAAGCCGCCGAAGAGGCGCGACTGGCTGCCGAAGCTGCAGCGGCAGCAGCGACCACCCAGAACGCCGGTGACCAGGGCAGTGCAGCAGCCATCGGCGCATCCAGCGCGCCAGGCTCGAACCTTGCCGAAGAAGTAAATATCAGCGATGCCGCCTTGGTGATGGGCGTTGAAGATGGTCAGCCAGACTGGCTGCTCGGCCAGTTCGACGTCAAGGCCAAGTCGCCGGCTGGCTTCTGGCGCTGTCAGGTGCAGTTCCTGCACTCCAGCCCCACCAGGGTGTTTGTGGTCGAGAACAAGGCTGCTGTGCCCCATGACCACGACTGCGAGATCCCGTGCTGCTACCTGACCCCGGAAGAGGCCAAGCGCGTGTATGGCGATCCCTGGCTGAAAGTGCTTATCGATAGCGAAGTGATCAAGGACTAACCCATGGCTATCTATGCGACGAAGCAGGACCTGATCGACCGTGACGAGGGCATGCTCTACAACTTCGCCCTCGACCGCTCGACTGACACCCTCAACGACACCTGGATCGATGAGGCGCTGACGGCCGCTGATGACGAAATCAACGGCTACCTGTCTCGTCGCTTTGTGCTGCCGCTGCCGACCGTGCCGGATCTGCTCAAGCGTCAGGCCATCGTCATCGCCTTCTACTGGCTGGGCGATCGCGATCCCCAGGTCACCAACCTGCTGCAAGACCGCTACGACCGGGCTATCGCCAAGGTCAAAGAGATTGCGGCAGGAAAGGTAGATCTGGGCCTGCCCACCCCTGACATGCCGCCCGAGGGCGCGGTCGGCAAGGTAGAGCTGGTGCAAGAAGGCGAGCGCTTGTTCACCCGTGACTCGCTGCGTGGGGTGCTCTGATGGCCGTCTCGGTCGAGGTCTCAACCCATGGCGTCGAGCTGGCCCGTTATCAGCGCCTGCTCGATACCCTGGGGCGCAGCGACCACAAGGCCGAGCTGCTGGAAAGCATCGGCGCCGTGGCTGAAAGCCAGACCCGCCGCCGCATCAGTGACGAGAAGACTGCCCCTGACGGCACGCCCTGGGCGCCCTGGTCGGCGGACTACGCCAAGACCCGCCACGGCAACCAGAGCCTGCTGCAGGGCGATGGCGATCTGCTCGACAGCATCGAATACCAGGTGCAACGCAACAGCGTGCGGGTGGGCTCGGCGCTGGCCTATGCCGGGGTGCATCAAGACGGATTCAGCGGTGCCGTGCAGGTGCCAGCCCATATCCGCCGCATCACCCAGGCGTTCGGCAAGGCGTTGGCCTTCCCGGTTTATCAGTCGGTGGGGTCGTTCACCCGCCAGATGGAGATCCCCCAGCGCCAGTTCCTGGGCCTCTCCAGTGACAACCAGACCGAGCTGCTCGCCGTGATCGGCGACTTCTGGCAAGACGTGATGAAGGAGGCAGGCCTATGAGCCGCCCGGATTTTGGCACCATCGGCAGCACCGTCTCGGCCTGCGAGGCGGTGGTGCAGTACCTCAAGCCCTACCTGGAAGCGACCGGCCCCGGTGCCGATCGCAAGATTGACCGCGTCCAGACCGTGGAGCGCCATATCGGCCGCTTCAACGAGGCGGACGACATCAAGCGCTGGATGAGTGGCAAGGAGGGCGGCATCCGCATCTGCGCCCAGCGCGTGGTAGCCATGCAGAACCAGGGAAGCCGGTTGATCGGAACCGTCGAGTTCGTCGCCTTCGTCTTCTGCGCAGAACAGTTTGCCTATGCCAAAGACCAGCGGGCCGAGGTGATCGCCTGCCGTCTGGCCAAGGCCCTGATGCTCAAGGGGGGCTGGGTGGGTACCGGCGCCAGCTCGGTACCAGAAGCGGTGCGGGCCGATAACCTCTACACCACCGCCATCGACAAGCTGGGGCTGGCCATCTGGTCGGTCACCTGGCGTCAGGACTGGCCGTTGGATGAACCCATCGACGAAGCCACCCTGGACGACTTCCTGCGCTTCAACTTCAAGGCCGAACAGGCCGATGGCGCCCCTGTTTGCGAGGCAACGATCAACCTGCCTGGCCCAACCCCCTAGGAGCACCCGTGGAACTGCACCTGAAACCGAAAGAAGGGCTGACCATCCGCAAGCCGGATGGCAGCAAGTTGGCCGCAGCGGGTGAGCGGGTACCGCGCACCAGCTTCTGGCTCAAGCGGCTCGCCGATGGTGATGTCGTCAAAGTGAAACCGGCCGCCAAGGCCCCCAAGAAACCGCAAGTGAAGGAGTGACCATGGCTCTCGGAACCATCCCCAATGACGTGCGCGTGCCGCTCGTCTATATCGAGATCGACAACAGCCAGGCCCTGAGCGGCAACATCGCCCAGGATCAGAACGTGATGCTGTTCGGCCAGATGACTGATTCTGGCGGCGACGCCGGTACCGCCACGCCGCTGCAGGTGGTCGAGGTGCCGGTCAGCGAATCGGCCATCGATAGCCTGTTCGGCCAAGGCTCCATGATGGCGCTGGCCGCCAAGCGTTACCGCAAGGCCAACAGCTACACTCGCACCTTCGCCTTGCCCATTGGCGATATCAGCGCCGGCGCGGCCGCTGTAGGCTCGTTCAAATTCACCGGCCCCGCCACCCAGGCGGGCACCCTCTATCTGTTGATCGCCGGCCAGTTGCTGCAGGTGGGCGTCGCTGCCTCGGCTACTGCCGCCACCATCGCCACCAACGTGGCCGCCGCCATCACCGCCACCAAGAACTTGCCGGTGACCGCCGCCGTAGATGGGGTAGACACCGCCAAGGTCAACATCACCGCCAAATGGAAGGGCCTGACCGGCAACAGCATCGACCTGCGTTACAACTACAACGCCGGCGAACAGCTGCCGCCCGGGGTTACCATCACAACCGTGGCCATGACCGGTGGATCTGGCGCCCCCGACATGGCCGCCGTCATCAGCGCGATGCCCGATGAGTGGTACAACCACATCATGATGCCGTTCAACGACACGACCAGCCTCAACACCCTGCGTGACGAGCTGCTCGAACGTTGGGGCCCGCTCAAGATGAGCGAGGCGATCGCCTATACCGCGTTCCGGGGTACCTACGGCGAGACCATCACCTTCGGCGAGGCTCGCAATGACTTCCTGATCTCCTGCATCGGCACTAGCAAGTCGCCGAGCCCGGTATGGGAGTGGGCCGCCAGCTATTGCGGCATCGCGGCCTATCACCTGGCCATCGATCCGGCGCGGCCGCTGCAGACCCTGGTGCTGCCCGGCATCCTGGCCCCGGCCAAGGCCGACCGCTTCGCCTTTGACGAGCGCAACAACCTGCTCAAGTCCGGCATTGCGACCCACCAGATCCAGCCCGGCGACGTGGTGGCCATCGAGCGCGAGATCTCGATGTACCAGCTCAACAGCTACGGCGACCCCGACCCCAGCTACCTGGACATCACCACCCCGGCCACCCTGGGCAAGATGCGCTATGACATCAAGGTCATGGTCACCAACCGTTACCCGCGCCACAAGCTGGCCGATGACAACGTGCTGCCGCTGCTCGACCCGGCGCAGCCGGTGGTTACGCCTGAGCTGATGCGTCAGGCCATTCTGGAAGTGGCGCTCGGCTGGGTGAGTGCTGGCCTGATGGAAAACTTTGACCTGTTCAAAGAGACCCTGGAAGTGACCCGCGACACCAGCGATCGCAACCGCCTCAACTGCGTCTGCCACCCGGACGTTGTCAACCAGCTGCGCGTCTTCGCAGCCCTGATCCAGTTCAAACTGTAAGGAGACCACCATGGGAATGATCCTGGGTGAAGTGACCATTCGAGCGAATGGTCAAGAACTGAAAACCAAGACCGGAGCCGTGCTCAACCCGGGCGGATTTACCCGTACTCAGCACACCGGTGGTGGCAAAGTGCGCGGCACGAGTAAACGCTACACCGCGCCCAGCATTGAGCTGGTGATCGCCGCCGACGAAGACGTCGATGTCATGGAGATCAACGCCATCGAGAGCGCCACCCTGGTGTGGGAAGGGGATAATGGGGTCAGCTACATGATGACCGGTTCTGCAGTGGCAGAGCCTGCCAGTCTGCGTGAAGAGTCTGGCGACATCGCCGCCACCTTCTTCGGTGACAAGGTAGTGGGGATCTGACCATGGCCTTGATCACCTTCGAACTCACCCACGGAATACCAGGGAAGACGATGGGGGGCGGCGACGAGCCGCTCCTTTATCGTGAAGTCGGCCTGCGCGAACTGACCGCTGCTGACCTGATTGATGCTCAGCTCGATGCCGAAAAAGTCGTGGTGCAAAACGGCAAAGCGGTGGCTTATACCAGCGATGTGCTTTATGGCCTGAACCTGCTTTGTCGCCAGGTGGAATATATCGGCGAAATAAAGGGTCCGCTCACCATCAATATGCTCAAGAAAATGCATGTCGATGATTTCGGGCTGCTGCAAGGCAAAGCCCAGGAGTTGGATATGGCGTTGGCCGAGGCGTTGGCAGAGCGGGGGCGATCTAATTCAGCTGGTTGACCCGGTCATGGGGATCATGTTGGCCATGAGCAAATATATCCCCACAGCCGAGCTGAAATATTTGCCAGTGCGCCACTTGCTGCGCCGCTTTGACCAATTAAAGCAAGCCGTCACGCCGAGAAAATAAAAAGGAAATGCCATGGCCAGACAACTTGTCACCGATATTGTTATTAACCTTGCTGGCAACTTTGCCAATAAGGCGCGGCAATATGGACAGAGCATGACCCAGTTCGCTGCCAATAATCAGCGTGCCATGAATATGCTCAAGATGTCGGCCTCTGCTGCTGGCCGGGGTATCGATGCCATGGGCAGTCGCTATGTGGCGCTGGGTGCGGCCGTGGCGGGGGGGGCAACGGTCAAAGGTTATGCCGAACTGGACCGCAGGATCTCCCGTATTGCCATCGCCGCCGACATCAGTCGCGACAAGGCCAAGGCGTTGAAGGACGAGATCAACGCTGTCAGCAACACCAAGGGCATCCGCATTGACCCGAACGAAGCAACCTCCGCCATTGAAGAGATCCTGACCAAGACCGGCGACCTGGAATATGCCATGGCCAACCTGCCCAACATTGCGGCGGTGATCCAGGCCACCGGTGCTGGCGGCCTGGAAGTGGGTGGCATCTTCACCGAGTTCAAGAAGCTGGCCATCACCAACAACGACATGGCCATGCGCGCCATCGATACCCTCAACCTGCAGGGAAAGAGCGGGGCCTTTACCCTGGGCAACATGGCCAAAGAGGGCCCCAAGATCTTTGCCGCCTATGCCGCAACAGGCCGCCAAGGTGCCGCTGCGGTGACAGAGCTGGGCGCCGCCCTGCAGGTGATCCGTCAGGGCGTGGGATCTGACGCCGAGGCGGTGACGGCCTTCGAGTCCATCATCCGCGATCTGACGCGCCCAGATACCGTCAAGAAGCTCAAGCAGTTGGGCAATATCGATGTGTTTGACCCCGAGCAGCTCAAGCAGGGCAAAGAGGTGATGCGCTCCTTGCCTGCGCTGATTGAAGAGATCGTCACCAAGTCGGGCGGCCTCTCCAGCAAGCTCTCCTTGCTCAATCTGACCGATGAAGCCAAGCGGGCACTGAAACCGGTGATCGCCGAGTTCGTTCAGACCGGAGACGTCAAGGCGTTCGACGAGTTCCTGAAACTCTCCGGCGATGGCAGCACCACCCTCAACGATGCCGCCGTGGCGGCTTCTGACTTCGCCGCCAGCCTGCAACTGGTCAGCAACAGCTGGAGCCAGTTCGCCAACCAGCAACTGGCCGAGCCCATTGCCGAGCTGGCCGACGCCATCAACAGCCTGGAACCGGATGCGGTGCAGAACTGGCTGGAGACCGGCAAGAGCATCGCCCTGGTGGTCGGTGGTCTGGTGGCCGTCAAGAAGGGGATCGATGCGGTCAAGTGGACCAAGGGGGTCTGGGATGCAGCCAAGCCCAGCAAGGGCGGCGCCGGTGGGATGGGTGGCGCCATGGCCGATCTCGGGGCGACGCCTGTCTATGTGGTCAATATGCCGGGTAGTGGGTTTGGCGGTGGCGGTATGGGGCCTGGTGACATGCCTGGCACCGAACCCGGCAAGGGTGGCAAGGGCAGCAAGCCTAGTCGATTCAGCCCTGCCGGTCTTGTTCAGTTCGGTACCGTTGCGGCAGGCCTGAGCATGGTGCCTGATTTCTCGCCTATCAATATCTCCAGGGCCAATGGCATGTCGGTAAATGGCATCCCGCAAGCCCCCGGTATTCTCGATGTGTTCGATGAAATGAAGGCCTTTTTTACCAGGGACATAAGCGCCAGCCCTCGCCCGGATAATTTGTCTGGCACTCTTGATATCAACGTCAGGGATGATCGCATTACCGTCCGTACCCGTGACACTGCCCCAGGTATCCAGGTGCGCGTGGATAACGGCCCGTCACTGATGCCGTAAGGAGGGTTTGAATGAGCTTTGAAGAGCGTTTGACCGCCTCCATCCGTGGCGTGGAATTCCTGCTGAATACCGTGGACGGCAAAGGTGGCCGCCGCGCCATCCCCCGCGAATACCCCAAGCGCGAAAGCGGCTGGACAGAAGACAACGGCGCCATCCTCACCAACGAGCAGATCACCGGCAAGCTGGTCGGCAACGACTATGTGGCCAAGCTGCGCACCTTGCTCGATGCCCTGAACCAGCCGGGTACCGGCGAGATGGTTCACCCCTGGTGGGGCGTGCGCACCGTGCAGGTCGGCGAAGTCAGCCACCGCCTGGACAACGAAGAAGACGGCGTCGTCTATGTCACCTTCACCGTGTGGGAGGCTGGCAAGCGCCTGTTCCCTGCCGCCGCCATCGATACCGCCGCCACCCTTGGCAATGCGGCCGATGCCGCCCAGGGCGCCACCGAGCAATCCTTCCTGGATAGCTTTCTGACCGGCATCGACAACATGGGCCCCATGGTGGATACCTTCCTGGATGATCTGGATGAGTTGACCCGGGGCTTGCCAACCTTGCCGGATCAGTTCCGCGAGTGGACCGATCGCCTGATGCGGGCCAAGGACAGCGTCGGTGCCTTGCTGGCCTACCCGGGCGAGCTGGCCCGCGAGGTGACTGGTATCGTGGAAGATGTCAAAGGCGTGGTGACCGACCCTATCAGGGCGCTCTCTGTCTATGACCAGGTGAGCCGCCGATGGGAGGGCATGCGGGCCGAGCTGGCCATCACCGGCGGCCTGCCCACCGGCATCCTCAGCGATGCGGCGGCGGGCAGTGCGTCATCCGTGCCTACCATCGACACCCCGACAGAGCAGGATGCTGCCATGGCCAACGGCGCAGCCTTCACCGCGCTGATCACCAGGGCCTCGGCAGCCGCCGCTGCCAGTGCCATTGCCAGCGCCAACCTGGGCAGCGATCGCGACTTCACAGCGGCCCAAGACGGCACAGTGACCATCGGCCAGTCACTGACTGGTGACCAGGTCAACAACCCGCTAAGCCGCCCCGTGGTGATGGATGGTGTGGTCGGTGTTGACCGCAACCTGCTGCTCACTGCCGATGACCTGGAAGCCATGGCCAACAAGCTGGCTGCCATATTGGCCGAGCTGGCCATGGATGCGGTAGAGGCAGGCGAGAGCGACGTCTGGCGATCCCTGCGCGACCTGCGCCTGGCCGTGCTGAACGACAGCCGCGAACGCGGCACCCAACTGCCGCGCCGTCGCCAGCTGGTGCTGACCTCCACCACGCCGTCAGCCCTGCTGGCGTGGCAGCAGTATGGCGATGCCGAGTACCGCGATCGCTTGGTCAGCAACAACAAGCTGCGCGATCCCGCCTTCATCACCCCCAGCACCAGGGTGGATGTGCTCGACGAGGTGACCAATGGCTGAACCCATCACCCTACGCGTGGATGGCCAGATCTATGAAGGCTGGCAGAAGGTACGGATCACCCGCAGCCTGCGCGATATCGCCGGCGATTTTGAGTTGCACCTGACCCGCAAGTGGGAAGATGCCAAAGCGATGGTCATCCGCGAAGGCAGCGCCTGCACCGTGCATATCGGCAATGACCTGGTGCTGACCGGTTATGTCGATGACTTCATCCCCAGCTATGACGCCCGCGAGGTGAGTTGGGTGGTCAGTGGCCGCAGCAAGACCAGCGACTTGGTGGACTGCTCGGCCATCTACAAGACAGGGCAATGGACGAACGTCACCCTGGACAGGGTTGCCCGCGATATCTGCGCCCCGTTCGGGATTGACGTCGTGGTGGAGTGTGACCTTGGCGATGCCTTTCCCCGCGTGGCCATCGAGCAGGGGGAGACCTGTTTTGAGCTGTTTGACCGCTTGGCCAAGCAGCGTGGCATCTTGCTCACTACCAACGAAAAAGGGGAGCTGGTGCTGACCCAGGCCAGCGAGACCCCCATGGGGGCCAGCCTCATCCTTGGCGAGAATATCCTGGCCGCCCGGGGCAACTTCAGCATGCGCGATCGGGCATCGGAATGGATCGTCAAGGGCAGCAGCTATGCGGGCGGTGCCACCTGGGATAACGCGGCCCCCGCCACCATCGGCGGCCAGAAGGCTGTCATAAAAGACCCTGATGTCACCCGCTACCGCCCCCGCATCATCATCGCCGAGGACGTCACCACCGTGGCTGGCGCCAGCAAGCGCGGCCAGTGGCAGAAACAGCGCAGCATCGGCGAAGGTACCCAGACCGAAATCACCGTCGCCGGCTGGCGTACCCAGGGCATGAAAGGCAGTACAGGGCCGCTCTGGCGCATCAACCGCATGTGCCCCATCAAGGACGAGATCCAGGGGCGGGACGAGAGCTGGCTGATTGTCACCGTGACCCTGATGGAAGACGACAAGAACGGCCGGGATGCCATCATCAACCTGACCCCGCGTGAAGCCATGCTGATCCCCGCCGAGGTCGTCAAGAAGCAGACCAAGGAGGTGACCACATGGTAAGCATGCGCGATGTGCAGAAGCTGATGGCCCCCATGATGCGTCGCCTACGCCTGATAGCAGACCGGGCTGTTGTCACCATGGTGACAGACTCGCTGCAGCGGCAGGGATTGCAGCTCAAGGTGCTGGCCGACGAGACGGCCGATGATGTGGAGCGCTTCCAGAACTACGGTCACACCAGCGTGCCGCCAGCAGGGTCTGAGGCTATCGTGCTGGGCATCGGTGGTGCCCGTGCCGGCTTGGTGGCCATCGCGGTAGAAGACAAGTCCGTGCGCCCCAAAGACTTGGAGGCGGGTGACAACTGCCTGTACCATCTGGAAGGTCACCGCATCATCCTGCGCAAAGACGGGCTCCTCGAATTCGAAGCGAAAACCGTCATTATCAACGCCTCTGAAAAACTCACCATGATATCCCCTGATACCGAAATTCAAGGCCCGCTGCATGTCACCGGCCCGATCTCCTCTGACGAGGATGTGACGGCAGGCGATATATCACTCAGTGGCCATGACCATGAAGAGGGGGTTGGCGCCCCCGTGTGAGGGGCGATGACCACAGCAATCATCTGGAACAACGAAACCGGCCGAGGCGATATCGAGATCACCTCGGCCGGTTTGCATCAGGATGATGGCCTGGAAACCATGGTCCTGCAGATCCTCTTCACCGATGCCCGTGCAGACGAGTCTGACGTGCTGCCTGATGGCACCAACGATCGCCGGGGCTGGCCTGGGGATACCTTCGCCGACGAACCCTGGGGCAGCAAGCTCTGGCTACTCGACCGATCCAAGCTCACCACCGATGTGCGCAACAAGGCGGTGACCTATGCGCAAACGGCCCTCGACCGCCATTTAAAGCCAGATTACGCCAAGCTCGTCACTGTCACCGGGTCCATTCCGCAATTCCAGATGCTGCAGCTCGATATCGCCATTACTCGGCCTGATGGCAGCGAGATGAGCATCAGCATCAAGCAGCGTTGGGAGGCGCAAGCCAATGCCGTTTAACGTCCCCACCCTGCGCCAGATTATCGCCAGCGGTGCGCTGGATCTCGAATCCAGCCTAGGCACTGTGCTGCCCAAGTTCGGCATCGAACTGGCGCTAAACACTGCCGTCAGTGCAGGCATTCGCGATGCCTACGACCACCAGATGTGGATCGTTCGCCAGATCATCCCCACCACCGAATCTGACGACCAGACCATCATCGAGACGGCCCAGTTTGAAGGGGTCATCCGTAAGCAAGCCACCTATGCCGCTGGCCCTGCGACTCTCAATGGCACCGTGCCGGCACCGGTCGGTACCGTGCTGCAGCACAAAGATGGCCGCCAGTATGCGGTGACATCCAGCGCCAGCCCCAGCAGTGGCACTGTCGCCGTGCAGGTACAGGCCATTGCTGTGGGGGCAGAAGGCAATCTCGCCGCCGGCGAGGCGCTGACCCTGGTGACCCCCGTCCCCGGGCTGCAGGCCAATGGCACCAGCGGTGACATCAGTGGTGGGGCTGATATCGAACCGATCGCAGAACTGCTTGAGCGCCTGCTGTTTCGCAAGCGCAACCCGCCAATGGGGGGCGCTGTAGCCGATTACGTGGCCTGGATGCGTGAAGTATCTGGCGTGACCAGGGCATGGGCCTATGACGTCTGGCAGGGCGGCGGCACCGTGGGTATCGGCTGGGTTTTCGATGACCGTATCGACATTCTGCCGACCCCGACAGACCAGCAATTCATGATGGAGTACCTGTTCCGCCATCCTGATCCGGCCACTGGCGTCCTGGTTGGCCGCCCGGGTGGCATCGAGCCGGTCTTCATCGGCCCCTTGCTCAAAGTCACGGATCTGGCCATCACGCCGATCCCAGATAGCGCAGAAATTCGTGCAGCCATTGAGGCCAATCTGAATGGCTATGAGCGCACGCTCCAGCCAGGCGATACCCTTCTGCTCACCAAGATTCAGACAGCTATTGGCTCAGCGGCCGGGGTGAATAACTACACCTTGGATCTGGCTGCTGATGTGCCGGCTGATATCGATGAGTTGAACGTCATCGGGGTGATCACGTGGCCCACGCTGTAGAGCAATGGGGTGAATCACTCCAGCAGCAGATGCCCCGTGGCCGCGCCTGGCCGCGTGATGTCGATGCTGACCTGCCGAAGTACGTCATGGGCTTTGCCAAGCGCCTGGCCGATCTGGAACTCAGTGCAGACCAGCTGCTGCTGGAAATGCGCCCTGAGACCACCAATCTGCTGTTGCCAGAGTGGGAAGCCTATCTGGCGCTGCCAGAGTGCGAGGCAACAGAGCAATCGTTCGAGCGCCGCCGCGCTGCCGTGGTCGAGAAGTACCACCGTAAAGGCGGCCTGCAGACCTGGATGATTGAGCAGATCGCCGCCGCCCTGGGCTTCACCGTCAAGGTCTATGAGCAGTGGCCACACCATGTGCTCAGAAGTGTTACCTACCCCCTTTACCCGGCCTCTACGCGCTTTGTGCTGCGCGTGGATGTGCTCGACATGCCAGAAGATCGCTTCACCGTGCTGGACAACGTGCTTACCCCGCTGCGGGGCAATGCCCCCCTGGTGCTCGAATGCGTGCTCAATCGCCTGAAACTGGCTGGTTTTTACTACGACTTTAACTATGAGGTGTAACTATGTTCTGGCCTGACCGTGGTAGTGGTGTACCTGTTGAACCTGCCCGCACCCCTGTTGCGTCCGCAGTTCGCCAGTATTTTACTGAAGGTGGCGTCGGCCAGCCTCCCACCGTACCTGGTGGGGATTGGTTCAACCAGATAACCAACGAGCTGCTGAACGTGCTGGACGCCGCTGGCATCGACCCGAGCAAGACGGATGATGACCAGCTGTTGCAGGCCATTCAATGGCATGCCTCTGAGGCTGAAAGCTCTCTACGGCAGGAGCTTGCTGGCATAGGTGGCGCCTCACTTATAGGTATTTCTGCTGACCGAACTCAAGCAGATAAGAATGCTGAATGGATCAGTATTACTGATGCTCCGTACAGCGTTAAATTCGACAATGTTACTGATAATACGGCGGCCCTGAACGCCGCATTCCAGAGCGGAAAGAAAATCTGTATCCCAGACCCTGGTGAAGGGAACTTTGCAATGGCCACCGGTACCGTCTACTACGACAGCAGGACGACTATCATGGGGCCAGGGAAGTACCGCCCTGTCATCAAGGCCTCCGCTTCCATGCCGGGTGAGTTGGACCTCATTGCTCCTGTCAATGAGACATACAGCACGTTCAGCTATCTGCGTAACTGCCTGATGTTTGATCTGTGCGTCGATGCTAACGGCTTCAATCGCGCAAAAACAGTGGGCTATGTTGGTGAGTGGGGCCGTGCTATTCGCATTGGTGCCATCTACGACTCCCTGTTTATTCGAGTTAACGCCATCGGCGGGCCGCAGCATGGAATCGATGTGGCCTGCTGGAAGGATAATCATATAGGTATCGGCCATGCCGGAACTGCGGTTGGAAGACCTTTCAACATTGTCCTGTCAGAGTGTGATGCTACCGACTGGGTATATGATGACGGTATTACTACACATGGCTGTTACGACATTCTCATTGAGAATCCAGTCAGCCGTATCACTGATGCTGCAAAATCGGTACATACATACGAAGTTACTCAGAAAGGCCTTGAGGTCGATGATGGCAGCGTAAATATTTATGTTAATGATGGCCGGCACTACGGGAATAATACGCTCACGATGGGCTTCTCTGTGGCCACTCACGCTGATGCCCCCGCTGCAAGAGGCGTGCATTTTAAAAGATGCTTGGCCAGAGAGTGTCTGACTGGTTTTGGTGCCTGGGCAGACCCCAATACTACGGCTGGCTATGTCTTCCCCAGTGATAAATGGCTCTGCCGAAACATCACATTTACTGACTGCACTCTCGTTAAGCCATCCCTCAAAGCTGATGACACCAATTTCCCTTCACGGTTTATCGACGTTCAGAACTTTATGAGTGTTGAGGCTGAGGGTATGAGTCTATCTATCAGCGATTCAGATGGAGATTATTACACCCCGCTATCGCTGATAAACCTTACGCCAGCCGTAGGCGTTAAGCTGAGAAACATAAAAATTACAGGGGTTCCCGCGATCCCTGCTGTCGCACATGTAATCCCCCGTGAGGCCGCCTGGGTTCGAATCGCGTCACTGCTTAGCAGTAACATTGAGATTGACGGGTTCAATATTGACAATATTGGCTTTGTGAACCGATTGATCAGCGATACAACCGCTCCTGCACTAAGGTCTGTTAAAAACCTTCGTTGCGAGAGCATTCCTGCTGATGGACAAACAAAGGTTGCTGTCTACAGCTCAGCTAATGCTGAGTTTAAGAACATCGAACTTCCCGCTGGCATGGAGTATTACAGGATCGGTAGAACATTCACTCCGCATGGTTCTGGTGATGTGGATGTGTACCTTACGAAGGAAAAGAAGATCCTAGGCGGGATCACTATTCGTTCTGAGACTGATGCAACAGGCGCCCAAGTTAAGCCAGGTATTACTTTTGATCGGCAGTTCTCAAGTGCATCAGATCCTACTGGCGTAAATGGCAAGGGGTCTGTTGCGTTCAGGACCTCAAATGCCGTAGGTGGTGCGTTCAGCATTAGTGCTTACCATGAAGATCTTGGCGAATACCGACCAATCGTCTATGCCAGATCTACTACATCGCCGGCTAAAGCCTGGAATCCAGTAATTGATAACGATACAGCTCTTGGGGAGCCTGCAAATCGCTGGAAGGTCGTCTATGCAGCTACGGGGGCTATCAATACATCTGACGCAAATGAGAAGAGCGTTCCTGAGCCTCTTAGTGATCAGGTTCTTGATGCTGCAGACAGTATCGAGATAGTGCTGTTCAAATGGCTGGAGATGATCAAAACCAAGGGTGAAGATGGCGCAAGGTGGCACTTTGGCTCCATTGCTCAACAAATCCGTGATGCGTTTATAGCTCATGGTCTTGATGGCTGTTCATATGGGCTTTTATGTTATGACGAGTGGAGTGATGAGTATCAACCTACTTTTGTTATGACTGGTCTTGATGAGCACGGGCAGGAGGTTTGGGAAGAGAGTGGCCAGCAGCTTGTCAGAGCGAAGGGAAGCCGATGGGGTGTTAGGCCTGACCAGTGTCATTGGTTATTGCTTGCAGCTGCTCGTCGTAGAGCCGCTCGAGCAGAGAGTCGGATGGCTTTGATTGAAGAACGCCTCAAGTCTGCTGGACTGTGATAATAGAAGGCCCTCTGGGCCTTTTGTTATCTCTTATTCAGCTCTTCCCGCTAGAGTAATGATCACGAACCCTAATGATCAATACTCTAGCTTTCTTTGCTCAATCCACTCGCGCGGCTACATTCTCCGGCTCTTCACTCTTGTCGAGCAGGCTGTGCAGGTTGGCATTAATCACGTCGGTCAGGCGGCTGAATACGCTCATGGTCTGGCTCCTTGTTGATGGGATGGCTATCTCTTCCCATAGCATTACAAGAGCCGTGCCAAGAAAAATTATTGTTGTTTTACATATAGATGGGAATTTACTGAGGAAATTCAAGAAGGGCTTGTTGGTGAGAATAGCCAACCTTGTGGTGATTTTTACCAACAAAAAAGGGAGCCTGTGGCTCCCTTGTCGATTCGTCTGCAATATCCGTCAGGCGGCGTGGCTGTGGCCCAGCTTGCTGTCCAGTTCGGTCAGCTTGGCCTCCATCCGGGCGCGGCAGGTATCGGAGAGATCGCGAATGCCGCTGGCACCGTGATCCTTGCTGCAGACCGGGGCCATCACTTCCACCAGCACTTCGCCGTTATCCCAGCGATTGAGGTCGACCTGACCGAAGTAGCTGGAGCAGACGATGGGCACTACCGGCACTTCAGCCTGTACCGCAGTGTGGAAAGCACCCGCCTTGAACGGCAGCAGGCCGCGCCCCTGGGAGCGGGTCCCTTCCGGGAACATCCAGATGGAGGTGCCACGGTTCTTGATGCGATCCACCACCTGACCTATGGTGCCGATGGCACGGGAGCGGTTGGAGCGGTCGATCAGCACGTTGCCGGAGAGCCAGAAGATAAGGCCGAACAGCGGCAGCCAGAGCAGGCTCTTTTTGCCCACTGCCACCACGCCAGGCTGCACCGCACCAGTCACGGTGAAGATGTCGAAGTTGCTCTGGTGGTTGCAGACGTAGACCGCCGGGCCGACCGATTTGACCTCGTCGGCCACCGTCACCTTGACTCGCAGCCCGATCAGCGGGCAGACCGCGTGATACATGCGGGCGAAGACATAGACGTTGTTGGGATGGCGCGGACGAACCAGACAGAGCAGCAGGCCGAACAGGAACCAGAAAATGAGCAGCAGACCAAGCAGCAGCACACGGGCAATTTTGAGCATCGAACACCTCGAGTTTTAACTCGGCGCAGTATACTGATCCCCCTTTTAGCGAACAAGCGTTCGCCAAACAGAACCGACCACCCTCCCCGTCGCGCCACCCACAGTACTGCTCATCAATACGCCGCCGACTTGCCCCACCCGCCATTGGTCGTTAGGATGGCCCCATCTTGATGGACGGGGCGAACATGATGTTGCAACAACGGGTAGCGAAACATCTCCTGCTGCTGGTCTGCCTGCTGGTGCTAAATTGTGCGGCCCAGCCGCTGGCCCGGCTTGCCCTGCTCGATCACGCCCTCAGCTGTCAGGCACTGCCTGTTCCAGGCTCGGCAACGGATCAAGAGGATGCCAAACCGGCCAGCCCGCAACCCACCAGCTGCCAGCTCAACGGCAAGTGGCTAAGCGCCGCCACCCTGCTCTGCGTCGAACAGCTCTTCTTTGCCGTCGCCCTGCTGATCGCCCTGCTGGCCCCCCTTTGGCGCTACACACCGCCACTGCCCCCTCCCAGAGTCATCTCGCCGCCCGAGCGGCGTCTGCACCTCACCCTCTGCGTCTGGCGGGAATGAGTTCGGCAGCGTTCTTTCGTTAGCTGTCACTCAATTTTTGCGAGACCAAAAAGATGTCGAATCTCTTCAAGACGGCCCTGCTACTGGGCGGTCTGCTGTGGCAATCCATGGGATTGGCCAGCGACACGGGCTGGCTCACCAGCCCACAGAATGATCACGCCCGGGTACGGCTGCAGGCCGACCGCAGCACGGCAGATCAGACCCGCATCCTGCTCGATGTCCAGCTGGAGTCAGGCTGGAAAACCTACTGGCACAGCCCGGGAGAAGGGGGGATTGCCCCCCAGATCCTGTGGGACGAGCCGGTCGGAGACTTTCAGTGGCGCTGGCCGGTGCCACGCCACTTCGAGGTAGCCGGGCTCAGCACCCAGGGTTATCAGGGGGAGGTGACCTTCCCCCTCAACCTCAACTATCCCGCCGGGCAACCGCTCAAGGGAACTCTGCGCCTCTCCACCTGCAGCAATGTCTGCATCCTGACCGACTTCCCCTTCACCCTCGCGGTGGATGGGCGAGCGCCAGCCGACTTCGATTTTGCCTGGGCGAAGGCGATGAGTACCCTGCCCCAGCCGCTGCCTGCCGAGACCCGGATCGAGCTCGGTTATCAGCACAACCAACTGCAACTGCGCGCCGAGCGGGCAGAGGGCTGGCAATCACCAGCGCTCTTCATCGGCGCTCTGGAGGGTGCCGAGTTTGGCAAACCGGCGCTTGAGGTCGAGGGCAACACCCTGATCGCCCGGGTGCCGGTGAGCGATGGCTGGCAGGGGGATGCGCCGGATCTGCGCGGCCAATCCCTCGGCCTGCTGCTCACCAGCGGCGAACAGGCGTGGCAGGGCAAGGGGACGATCGGCGCGCCGCTCGCGCTGCCCAACCAGAGTCATTCGCTGTTCTGGTTGCTGGGGGCGGCGCTGCTCGGCGGCCTTATCCTCAACCTGATGCCCTGCGTGCTGCCGGTGCTGGCGCTCAAGCTGGGAACTGTGTTGCAACATCAGGAGCGTGAACAGGGAACGGTACGCAAGCAGTTCCTCGCCGCCAGCGCCGGGATCATCACCTCCTTCTGGGTGCTGGCCGCCATGAGCAGCCTGCTGCGCGCCACGCAAGGGGCCGTCGGCTGGGGCATCCAGTTCCAGAGCGCCGGTTTTATCGGCTTGATGGTGCTGGTGACCTTACTGTTTTGCGCCAACCTGTTGGGGCTGTTCGAGATCCGCCTGCCCAGCGCCCTCAGCACCCGCCTCGCCACCAGCGGCGGCAACGGCCTCGGCGGTCACTTCCTGCAGGGGAGCTTCGCCACTCTGCTGGCGACCCCCTGCTCGGCCCCCTTCCTCGGCACTGCAGTGGCCTTTGCGCTGGCGGCGCCCCTTGGTCAGCTCTGGCTGATCTTCACGGCATTGGGGATTGGCATGAGCCTGCCCTGGCTGCTGGTGGCGGCCCTGCCACGACTCGCCCTCTGGCTGCCGAAACCGGGGCGCTGGATGAACCATCTGCGCATCCTGCTCGGCCTGATGATGCTGGGCTCCAGCCTCTGGCTCACCAGCCTGCTCGACAACCATCTCGGCAGCTATGCCACCGGCTGGCTGATGGTTGCCATGCTGCTGGCACTGCTGGCTGGCATTATCTGGCGTTACGGCATCCGCGGCTTCACGCTGGCGATCGCCCTCGCCGCACTGATTGGCAGCCCCCTGCTGCTGAGTGGCGCCTTTAGCGCGCAGGGCTCGGCCAGCGTTGACAAGGTGGTCTGGCAGCCGCTCTCCGAACGCGCCATCACAGATGCGCTGGCCCAGAACAAGCGGGTCTTTATCGATGTCACCGCCGACTGGTGTGTCACCTGCAAGGCCAACAAATACAACGTGTTGCTGCGCGATGAGGTGCAACAGGCCCTCTCTGCCCCCGATGTGGTGGCCCTGCGCGGCGACTGGAGCAAACCAAGCGACACCATCGCCGCCTTCCTGCGTAAGCGGGGCTCGGCGGCCGTCCCTTTCAACCAGATTTACGGCCCGGAGTTGCCGCAGGGGGTCACGCTGTCACCCCTGCTCGACAAGGACGATCTGCTGACCACATTGCACAAGGCTGGCCTGCTTCAGGCTGGCACCACCCGATTTTAAGGAGCAACCATGAAACCGACTCTTAGCGCCCTGACCCTGCTGGCCTCCCTTTCCGCAACCCTGCTGGCTCCGGCCCTGCACGCAGCCCCCTTCACCCCGGAGCAGGAGGCGCGCATCAAGGAGCTGATCCGCGAGACCCTGATCGCCAACCCCAAGATCCTCGACGAGGCGGCCGAATCCTGGGAGAAGCAGAACGCGGCAGCCCAGGAGGCGCAGCTTGGCAACTTCATCAAGGGCAACAAGGATGTGCTGTTCAACAGCGCTACCAGCCCGCGCCTCGGCGCCAAAAAACCCAAGCTGACGCTGGTGCTGTTCACCGACTACAACTGCCCCTACTGCAAGCAGTTCGATCCCCAGCTGACCAAGCTGCTCAAGGCCTATCCGGACGATCTGGGGCTGGTGATCAAGCTGCTGCCGTTCAAGGGGCAAACCTCCGCCAAGGCGGCCCAATACAGCCTGACCCTGTGGCAACAGGATCCTGCCCGCTTCCTCACCCTGCATGACAAGCTGATGAGCAAGCAGGGGATGCTGACCGAGGCGGACATCAACAAGGCGCTGGCCGCCACCGGCAACACCGCGCTCAAACCGGCCGCCAAGGCGACCGAAGAGCTGCGCAACAGCCTGCGCATCGGCACCATTCTGGGGGTACAGGGCACTCCGGCGACCCTGATTGGCAACCAGCTGGTGCCGGGCGCCATCCCCTATGAGGAGCTGGAGCAGCTGGTGAAGGCCGAACTGGCCAAGCAGGGGTAAAGGATGACTACCAACCCTCAACCCCGCTGGCGACGCTGGGGCAAGGAGGCGCTCTGGCTGCTGTTGATGGCGCTGCTCATCTCGACCCTGCTGGATCTGTGGCGCAGCCCAACCCTGCCAGAGGGGGCGATGAGCGCCCCCGTCACCCTGCAGGATGGCACCAGTACGGATCTCGCTACCTTAAGTCAAGGCAAGCCGCTGCTGGTCTACTACTGGGCCAGCTGGTGCGGGGTGTGCCGCTTCACCACCCCGGCGGTGCAGCAGCTGTGGCAAGAGGGGGAAAACGTGCTGACGGTGGCGCTGCGCTCCGGCAATTCGGAGCAGTTAGCCAAGGGGATGAGCAAGAAGGGGCTCACCTTCCCGACCCACAACGACGAGTCGGGAGCGCTGGCCGCCAAGTGGCAGGTAGGGGTCACCCCGACTTTCCTCGTTATCAAGGATGGGACGCTTGTGAGCAGCACCACCGGCTGGAGCTCGAAGTGGGGCTTGCAGCTGCGGCTCTGGTGGGCGTCGCTCTAGCCACGCACCTTCGTTGCCTGCAACAGGGCCATCCCAACTGGATGGCCCTTTTTTATGCCCGACATTTTTATGCCGACATCAGGCGGGGAGCTGCATCCCGCGCACCTGCTCCAGCAGGGCGGTCACCGCCACCGATCGCAACGCATCGGGGGCGTAGCAGAGCCCCACCCGCCGCTTGAAGGAAGAGGCCGCCAGCTCGGCGACCGTACAACCGGGCGGACAAAGCGAACGGGGCAACCAGGCAATCCCCGCCCCGGCGGCCACCATGGTCGCCGCCAGTCGCAGCGACCCCGCCCGCCGTGGGTAGAGCGGCGCCTGATTGCCGAGAATAGCGATCAGCCGCAGGTGGGAGTCGTGGCGCGGGCAGGTGACCCAGGGTTCATCCGCCAACGCTGTCGGGGTGAGCGCCCCCTTGCCCGCCAGCGGGTGATCCGGCGGCAGCACCAGTACAAACTCCTCCTCCAGCAGGGGGATAAAGAGCTCGTCACCACAGCGCAGGGATTCACACCCCAGCCGCACATCGCCACAGCAGCCCTCCTCCAGAGTCAGCAGGATCTCCTCGTGGGCGAGCGCACCTTGCACCAGCGCCCCTACCACGCCATCGCCAAGGTCTGCCTCAATCCCCACCGTCAGCTCGAGGCAGGGGGAGGTTTCACGGAATTCGCGGGCGAGGGAGTCGGTGTCGGCGATCAGCCGCTTGGCGCGGGGATAAAGCCGGTGCGCCGCTTCGGTTCCCTCCACCCCGCGCGCCTGCCGCACAAAAAGGGTCACCCCCAGCTCATCCTCCAGCGTCTTGATGGTGGTGGAGAGGGTGGGCTGGGTAATGAAGAGACGGGTAGCGGCCGCCGTGATGTTGCGCTCCTCGAAGACAGCGACAAACGCACGCAGGGTTCGCACATCCATAGAGTTCACCTATACCAGACAGTCATAAAAGCCATTTTTCACGGCGACACGGGGCAAATATAGTGGTTCACCTGCCACAAGGCATCCTAATTTTCTATATCAGCGTCTATCAGCACAGCCAGGAGCCATCATGCGCCATCTCTCTGTCATCGGCCTCGGGGCCATGGGCTCCGCCCTCGCCACCACCTTGCTCAAGGCGGGCCATCCGGTCACCGTCTGGAATCGCAGCGCCGCCAAGGCGGCCCCGCTGCAAGCGCTGGGTGCAACTCTCGCCCCCTCGGTTGGCGCAGCCATCGCCGCAAGCGATATGACCCTTGTCTGCGTCGATAACTACGCTGTCAGCCAGCAGTTGCTGGACGAGGCGAGCGACGCCGTAGCGGGCAAGCTGCTGGTGCAGCTCTCCACCGGCAGCCCGCAGGGGGCCAGAGCGCTGGAGAGCTGGTGCCATGCCCGCGGCGCCCGTTATCTCGATGGTGCCATTCTCTGTTTCCCGGATCAGATCGGCACCACTGATGCCAGCATCATCTGCTCGGGGGCCAGCGCAGCCTTTAGCGACGCCGAGCCGGTGCTGCGCCTGCTTGCCCCCACCCTCGACCATGTGGCCGAGGCGGTGGGCGCCGCCGCGGCGCAAGATTGTGCCGTTGCCGCCTATTTTGCTGGCGGTCTGCTCGGGGCCCTGCACGGCGCGCTGATCTGCGAGGCGGAAGGGCTGCCGGTGGCCAAGGTGTGCGCCCAGTTCAGCGAGCTGTCGCCGATTTTGGGGGGTGATGTGGCCCATCTGGGCAAGACGCTGGCGAGCGGCGATTTCGATCGCCCCTACGCCAGCCTGAAAACCTGGAGCGCCGCCATCAGCCGCCTCGCCGGTCATGCCACCGATGCCGGGATCGACAGCCGCTTCCCGCGCTTTGCCGCCGATCTGTTTGAGGAAGGGGTGGCGCAAGGGTTTGGTCAGCAGGAGGTGTCGGCCCTCATCAAGGTGCTGCGGGCGCACAATGGAGCGGCACAATGAACGAGTTGACCAACCACACCCCAATTGCACTGGTCACCGGCGCCGCTGGCGGGATTGGCCGCCCGCTCTGCATCGGGCTGGCCGAGGCGGGTTATCGGGTGATCGCCACCGATCTGGCTCCTCACGCTTTCGACCATCCCGAGATCCACTTTCATCCGCTCGATTTGCGGGACGAGCAGGCTATCACGCGCCTCTTTGCCGAGGTGCGCGCGCAGCATGGCGGCATCCACCTGCTGATCAACAACGGCGCCATCAGCAAGTTCCACACCCGCTTCGAGGATCTGAGCGCAGCCCAGTTCGATCAGGTGATGACGGTCAATGTGCGCGGCGCCATGCTCTGCGCCCGCGCCTTTGTGAAGGCCAACCGCGGGTTGCCCTATGGTCGCATCATCAATATCGCCTCCACCCGCTGGCAGCAGAACGAACCGGGCTGGGATGCCTACGGCGCCTCCAAGGGGGCACTGGTCGCCCTCACCCAGTCCCTCGCCAACTCGCTGGCCGACTACCCCATCACGGTCAATGCCATCAGTCCGGGCTGGATCCAGGCGGAGGATTACCACACCCTGACCGAGGCGGATCACCGCCAGCACCCGAGCGGCCGGGTCGGGCGCCCCGACGACATCACCCGCGCCAGCCTCTTTCTGGCGGATCCCCAGAACGACTTTATCAACGGTGCCAATCTGGTGGTCGATGGCGGGATGAGCAAGAAGATGCTCTACCACACCTCCGCCTCCTTCTGGGAGGAGTAACCCCTGCGGCGGCAGCCTCGCCCCGGCCTGCCGCCCATGCCTTTCCTGCCCGTTTTTTCATCGCTTTTGCCCCGCCGCCCTTGCACTGGCCAGACCGACTGGCAACAATAGACGCTCAACTGACACCTCTTCATCTCGCCCGTTAATTGATCGCCCAACTCATCGCGTTGGCGGGCTGTTTCCGTTAAAATGACGGGTTTTTGCCGTGCCTGGTTTGCCAATCCCCACCATCAGGCACTCGCAGCGTGAATCCTATGATGCCAGTGATGCAGGATCTGCCATGAACAACTACTTTCGGGTGCTGGGCGTCAAGTCCAACGCCAGCGAAAACGACATCAAGAAAGCCTATCGTCGGCTGTCAAACCAGTACCACCCCGACAAGCTGCACGGGGCCAGTGAAGAAGAGAAAGAGCAGGCAGCCATCAAGCTGCACCAGGTAAAGCAGGCCTATGAAGTGCTGTCCGATCCGAAACAGCGGGCCGCCTTTATCAAGGATTTCAACAACGTCATCGTGACCGACCCCGCCTCCGCCATGCAGGAGATGTGGGATCAGTTCTACCCCTGAAACAGCAGGCAGAAAGAGCAACTATGCAAAAGAGATGGGACCAGGCGCGGCTCAAGTCGCTGCAAAGCGATGCCAGCGAAAACATCGAATCCTACCGGGATCAGGACGACCCCAAGGGGCTGGAACAGTTCACCGACCAGATGAAGAGCCTGCTGCTGGCCGATATGAGCATGCTGGAGTTTATGCCCGAGTATCTGCCGCTGGCCCTCTATGGCCGGGTGCAGTTCCCGGCCAAGGCCAAGTCGCAGTGGAACAAGTGGCTCGCCAGCGGCGAGCAGCCAAGCTGGGACGAGTTCAAGGTGAGCGTCGGCTTCAACAATGCCGCCCTGCCGCTGGTCAAGGCGGTGCGGGCCCAGAGCGAAGATCAGCTGATGGAAGCCTGCGCCGTGCTGTTCCTGCTCGACAACCCGCTGCCGCGCGGCAGCCACCGCGGCGATGACGACTATGAGCTGCGTGATGAAGAAGATGAAGACGGGGAAGATGCCGACGCCGACTACCACGGCGGCAGTGACCGCTATGGTGATGACGATGGCGATCAGGATATGTACGACGAAGTCCGTTTCTAATTGGGGCAAGGCATGAGCAACAGTCTGATAGAAATTACCGCCATCGAGATCAAAGAGCTGGCCGTTATCGAGCCGAAGCAGGCCAGCGAGAAGTTCGAACTGATCGCCAAGACCATGTCTGACGACCAGCTGGCAGAAGTGATTGAAAACATTGATATCGTTACCCTGACCCAGATTAACGGCCAGCACGACATCTCCTTCCCCTCCATCATCTCCGAGCTGATGACCCCGGAGCGGATCCGCGACATCGTCTGCCAGCAGCCGCTCTACTGGGAAGAGGCGATCAAGAACAACGCCGACGAGCTGCAACAGCACACCTTCGACTTCCTCAACTACCTGATCCGCACCCAGGATAGTGAAGCCAAGCAGCGCGAGATCCTCGAGTGCGTGGCCGAAGATCCGGCCGGTCTCTTCTACCTCGCCATCCCCTTTATCGAGTTCTATCGCGGCGATCGCTATGAAGAGGACGAAGGCTATCGCGACGTGCTGCACGCCGAAGAGGAAGATCTCGAAGAGTCCCTGCGCTACAGCGAGCGCCAGCAGAGCGAGGATGTCCACGACTACGCGCTGGATGACCCGAGAAGCCTGTTGATGCTCATTCGCGAGCTGGCCCCCGAGGTGGAGAAAGCCATCAAGGCGCTGCTGCGCAACGAGCACTCCAGCTGGGATGGCATCATCAACAAGTTTGCCGCCGAGCTGGTGATGCAGGCCAAAGAGAAGAACAAGGTCGAGGAAGACGAGTACGGCGACGTCGACGACATGTTCAGCTTTCTGGATTAAGGAGCCCATTCATGCAGTTAGTCATTCGCGATGCCAACCAGGGCCCCTTTCTGACCCAGGTGCTGCGCTTTGGCCGCGACAACGAACTCTTGAGTCAGCAGCAGCTCGCCGCCATCAAGGGCAAGGCGGTGCTGATGAGCCTCAAATTCGCCGACAAGTACTACAACAAGTACAAGATGCACCTGCTGGAGCAGGCCGCCCACGACGTCATCGGCGTGGTGAGCCTCGGCCTGCAGGAGCTCTCGGCGCGTGATCCGGCCAAGGCGCTGGCGCTGCTGCAGGCGCCGGAAGGCCCCATCAAGCCGTTCCAGAAGGGCTGGTCGATGCTCATTACCGTCAGCCCCAAGCAGGCTGGCAACAGCCTCTATGGTGATGTGGATGCCCGCCTGCTGGACAAGATCTCGAGCCCGCCCGATGTGGAGGAGTGGCAAGGGTGGCAGGAGTACGAGAAGGCGCTGACCGAGCACAACAAGAGCCGCCTGATGGCACTCATCGACCAGCACTTCTTCGCCTGCGAGAGCGACCACCCCACCATGGAGGACAAGCTGGCCGAAGCGCTGCTTTACCGCATCCTCTGCGGCAAGGGCAGTGGCGCCGCCCCGCTCAAGGTGAAGCAGGATCTCAAGCGCAAGCTGGCGCGGGAGATTGAGCTCGACGAGGGCTGGTACGACACCGACTACCTCGCCGCCCAGCTCACCCTGATGCTGAACGCGCTACCCGCCGACATGGCCACCGCCCTGCGTCAGGAGCTGAGCCCGGGCTTTGTGCCCAACCTGCTCCACACCCTCGGCTTTGTGCGCCAGTACCAGCTGCTGCAAAAAGAGAACGCCTCGCCGGAGAAGCTCGACAACATCGAGATGCGCGCCGGTCTCAAGCACCCGCTGCTCGGCTGGCCGCTCTACCACGACTTTTAAGGCCGCTTTCGCCGCCCATCAGTCGCACCACAACGCCCGGCCCGCCGGGCGTTGTTCTATCCTCCCCTCACCCTCTCCCAAGCAGATAGGTAACACACGCAAGTCACCCTGCTGCGCCCCCTTCTCTTACCGATATTTATTCACTCAATACCCAAGGATGAATAAACAACCTGCGATACAACCACTTGGCGCCAGCTGCGTTTCGGGACAACAAAGCGGGATGCAGATCCCGCTACAGCGCCAGAATCAGCACCAAATAGCCGACTGGATCACATCAATCGTGCCGCAATCACGTGGTAAGCCGAGCTACAGCCACGACTCAATCACGCATAAAAAGGCGGAATAGATCAATAAAAAGCAATTAATCGCGCCGGATTAAATTTCAGGTATGGCTATTTGCACCGCTTGGCCGCTAAATGACAGACCGGCCTTCAGACCAGCATGGAAGCGCACAAGGCTAGCCGGCAGCAGACCGGCACGCTCTCAGGACGAGTTATGACTTTCTTCTCTCACAGGAGACAGACCGTGAGCGCTTCGAATCAACACCCCACCATTCCCCCC